>JACCDG011965682.1_pt1 | contig 85839 bp, 74 predicted proteins | sample 7442471 | NCBI WGS metagenome assembly JACCDG01 (sample SAMN15323444, study PRJNA562643) | freshwater metagenome | isolation source: river surface water | place: USA:Blue River Watershed | collected 2017-08-17 | reverse complement strand
CTCGACTCCGGATAAACCGATGATATCGTTCAAACAAGGCATGAGAGCTCTCCTAGGTTGCGACTAGTTCTTGAACAAACCAATCTTAACCCAGGGACCTCATGCCCCCTTTAATGATGTAGAGCCAGCCTCAGCGGCGTAGACTCCTTCATTTACGACTTTTCTTTTTCCGCAGCTTGATCCCCGTACGCGAATTTGCTCCAAGACCATAAACACGAGCTTTCTTGGATCCAATAGCTTTCAGTGCCTTCGATTTCGACAAAACCTCAAGATCCCGCTCTAGAGTTCTTCGGGGAATATCCGGCATCTCTTCGACTACCCGCTGAATAGAAAACATCTCCCCCTCTTTCGCAATCGCGAGAATCTTCTGATGCCTAATATTTGGCTTCTTTTCCGCAGTGCTTCGCAAAAGTAATTTTCCCTCTTTTGCTATCTCCTCAGCAGAGACAGCAAAACATTCGGCGAGAAACTCCAAGATGGGATGCAACGAACCTAATGTTTTTGATTGTCGAATGGCGGAATAATAACGGTCACGGTTTCGCATAATGGCGGTTTCACTAGGAACGAACCGTGCAATCATCGCATCCTGTTTCAATAGCAGAAGATGCTGCATCAAACGCACGCTTCGACCATTTCCATCCGCGAAGGGATGGATGGACACGGCTATGAAATGGAAGGCAAATGCCCTTACGTACGGATTTGAGCCCTCTGTATCTTTCAGCCAGTGCCAAAGATCTTCTAATAAGTCTTTTAGGGCGTGAGGCTCAGGGCAATCGTCTATTTTTTCGCCGGTGGAAGCGTTCACTATTGAGACTGAAATGCCCCTAATCTTTCCGCACTCTTTTTCGTTTACTAGTTCCGAGGTTACGAGTCTTTGGAGGTCACAAAAATCTGCAATTCGTAGTGCTCGCTTGTCGATCGCAAGAGTCTCTGCGTAGTTCAAGGCTGCGTGGTAGTTCGTGACTTCTCTAATGTCATTCCCGGAACCTTTGATTTTTCTGCCATCCAGAACCGCCGTAACATCGCCTTCTCCCAGATGGTTGCCTTCGATTTGGTTGGAATAAGTAATCGCTCTCACCTTGGCACGTCGAAGAAGTTGGACCTCCATCGGAGATCCTAAATACTCATCGAGAAATGGTTTCACTTCGGCGATGCGCATTAACCACTTCACACACGTGTCGGTTAAGACAATCTCATGCGGGATTTTGTGTTGTCCAAGATGGGGATACTTGCTCATATACGCTGATTATCCGCCACTTTTCCGCCATTTTCAAGATGGCGGATATAATTCCGCCACTTTTCTGCCAGCCGCAGGTGGCGGGAATCTCCACATCTCTTGTTCGATATACTGCTATTAAGAGGCACCGATTGCTCTATTAACCACATGAAACCATTAAATATTTTACCAAGCCCCTCGCTTGCGAATCAGAAACAAGAGACAAACAACCCAATTCGGAGTAAACGACACTTGTACGGACGCAATTACCGGATAGCAGCTTGCGGAGCGAGAAGGCATTCAAGGCTGGGGGCCGATATAGTAGTCCAACGTCGGTGGATTTGATTTTACGACGTCAGCTCGCCGGGATTCGCTTTTTTGGACGCAGGAACTAGCGTTTTAAGGAGTTAATAATGCGTAAGTTTTTTTCCATTTGCCTGGTCGCCGTGATGATGCTGACCGTGTCGTCTCTCATCAGTTGTTCGGAGCAACAAGCACCCGCCCCAGAAGCCAGGCGGCTGACGAAGAAAACGGCGAGCGGCGCTGAATTTAAGCGGGCCTCGGAAGAAGATTTGAAAGCGGCGGGAATCAAAGACCCGAAGAAATTTGGGGAGGCGTGGGAAGATCCGTCGGGCATGATTTGGAGCGATATCGCGAAGAAAGAAGACGGCTCTCCATTGTGCATGAACCATATAGATGCCGAGGCTTATTGCAAGAGCCTGGGCGCGGAGTTGCCGAGCGGCTGGCAAGAAGACGAAAACGGAAAACATGGATATCCTGACAAGGATTCGGACTTTGTTCGCCTTCGTAAATATATGGGGGCTGAGTATGCGGCTGGCCATGACACTCCGCAAGGGTATGCCGCCCAGATTTTACCCAACCTGACTAGAATCAATGAAGAAGGCGAAGTTTTGAATCGATGGTATTGGTCCTCGTCGGAGACTGACGGCACTGACTTTGCCTACATCTTCACTGATCGTGACGGTGATGTGGGCTACGGCATCCGCTTCTTCTCCTACGGCACCTCGGTCCGTTGCGTGGTGCATGCCGCCCGCGTGGATCGTTAATTTGGTATAAAGGCTATCTAAGAAGAGCTTTACGAAACCCAAAACATCCGCAAAAGGGCATGCTCGAATTTCGAAAACTTCTGAGCTTGTTCGAAGCCTATTAGATCAAAAATACTTAAGCTCTATCGCGACAACATGGGCATCGACACCTATCTTTGCGACTTAGTGAAAAACCCAACCACCTGCCGCGCCACCAACCCCGGATCCAACTCACTCAGACACCGCACTCGAAACCGAGGGCAGGCTCTGCGGTGACATCCTTCGCAAGGCACTGAATGTTTCGCGATAAAAACGTTTCCCAGGGGGCGCCACTCCTCTAATAGCGAGTGCCCGCCGAAAATACAAAATGTGGGGACGCCGAGGGCTGCTGCCCAATGTGCGGGGCCGCTTTCAATTCCGACAAAACCCGCAGCTTTCGACAATAAATACCCTGTTTGTCCCAGCGACAGCTTGCCCTGTAGAGAAAGCACTCCCGGTATAGGAAAATCTCCGTCTTCTTTACCGCCGACAACTACTAACTCAACGCCTAATGCGCGTTTTAAATGATCCAGAACGATCGCCCACGACGCCAGTGGATAGCGTTTGGTTTCATACCGATTGAACGGGTGCACCACGACGTAGCGGGGGGGCGTTTGGGTCCCGAACGCCTTGTCCATGCACCGCCTATCCTCCTCGTTCCACTGCGCAGCGGGGAAAACAAGGCGATTCAAATCGGATGGGGCATCGAAAGGCCGATTCGTCACGCGAGCGATGATTTGCTGCAAGAGAACGCCCTGGTGCGCGCGGGGCCTGCTCCACAAGGAAACCCACGCCTGAAACGCCGAGACACTTGGCATGAGCGGATCGCGTGGGTGCACATGCACTGTGGCTGGAACTTTGAGAAACGCTTTGAACAAGTGTGCGTAGACTTTGAGAAACACAGCGCAGTCGAAGTGAGAGACAGAAAAACGCTTCAATGCGGAATTGAGATCCAAGCGCAAAAACCGCAGCCAACGTGTTTGCACCTCCACCGCAACTATCTGTTCAAATACGCCCAATCGCTCGTAAAGCGGGGCCGTTTTTTTTTGGCAAAGGAGGTAGAGCTTCGCGTCGGGATAGGATTGTTTTAGGGTTTGTAGCGCAGGCATCGCATAGACCGCGTCGCCGATATCATCCGGCTTGAAAATCAGAATCTTAGGGGATTGGGGCAAGATCAGCGCGTCCGGGTAGTGTCCTGAGTGATCCGGCCCATAAAAACTGCGTACCTGCTCCGCCAGCTCCCGATAGGCCCTCTGCCGCAGGCGACGGTAAAAGGCCTTTGCCCGCTGCAAGGCAAAATCCTGAAAAGCAAGTTTATTCAAATATCGAAGCACGCCTTAGGTAGGTACCTAAAGGCGGCAAGGGAGTCAAAACTCGCCTGACTTTAAGAGGGTAATCAGCGCTTGAAATAGCGAAACGAAAACCGAAAGACCAAGGCAACCAAAACCAACGTCGGCGCCACCACCAGGGCTCCGCTCAACGAAAATGGATTTTCAAAGCTTTTCAAAAAAGAAACCGGCTCCGGCACCCCAGTACACGCGGAGCCGCAGCCGGCTCCCGTGTAACAAGTCACTACCCCACTGCCATTGGTCGTAAAGTAGGGAGTCCCACCGCCGCAGATACTGCAGATATTGCACGAGGATAGGTTTTCGCCAGCGTAGTTGGTTGTATTGGCGCAAGTTTGGTTGTCAATTCGGTCAGAAATGTGACAGTTGCTCCCCGATCCATAAAACTTCTTATTCGAGGAATCGTAAGCCCACCCACCGCTGCTAGAACAACTATCACTACACGCCATACACCACCTCAGTCTTCAAACTCGGCCGTCGGACAAGCAGGTATCCCCAGGCCTTCACGTAGGCGATTAAGAAGCCCGCGTAGAGCAGCCAGCCCGCCCCATTATGAACAAACACAGCCACAATCTGCGCAGCCGTTTCTGGCGTCGTCCAGCGGGTCAAGAAAATCCCGGCTGCATCAATCAGGACAATGCGAACGATGTTGAGCCAAAACATGCCTATCGACCCCAAAGCCAAAAAGAGCACGCGATCCGACGACCTAAACTGCTTACCGAAAACCATCAATAGGAGTACTCCAGTGGTTAAAAAGAAAAAAATACCTTCCAACCCAGAGCAACCTAATCCAATCGCAACCTGATGCCCTGGATGGGAAATCACCTGCCAGAGCTCCCCCCCAAACACTTGATTTAATCTCAGCTCAAAAGCCGCGGAGAAAAAGCTCAAGATCGCAAACGCAGCCTTAGCGGTCCACTCCGCTGCGGGTTTCCACCACACATCAAAAACGTGTCTTCCCAGTATTTTGCTCAGTCCGATGAACACAGCCGGAAGGACCATCCACCGGTTGGGATGCGTCCAAAAATAGCGAGGTGAAACCATCAAAAACAGCCCTGAAAAAATCGTGGCGATCGCCAAAGCCGTCCAAATCCAAAAGTAACCCTCCCCTAGCAAAGAAATGAGATGCAAATAAAAGAAGCATCCCATCAAAAAAACCAAAAACAATGCTCCGTTTAGCAGCGTCGCCCGAAACTGAAACGAAAAGACGACTTTTTTCTCCCTATCCAAAACATAGAAAAAAACCGCAAACGCGATGAGGCACGGCAAAACAAAATCATAATCAGTCATCCCGGGGTAGCCGATCCTGAGCCCCAGGAAATCGCGACAAAAAAACCTCAGAAATAGGAATTGAAAGAGAGGGAATGCCAACACGCCCAAGGGACGAAAAACCAGGTTTTTCAGCATTCTAAAATGCTAACAGCCCGCCCCACTTCCAGCAAAGAATCTCCATGCTGCGGAGCAACGCACCACTCCCCTACTGTAAACACCTAGTCGTTTTTTCAAAATCGCGTGCTGTATTCTCAGAGAACACCCTTTGTCTTCGGGCATTTAGATCGGGTGTTCAGGGACTATGCAAACAACGCCTCTCTCCAACGAAATGGGAGAATACACCCGGATTTAACTCATTGAATTTGTGAAAAAAAATAAACCGACGCCCCCGGCCCCCCTAGTCCCGACCCAAAACTCAGCCTAAAACCGTACTCGGCGCGCCGCTTGCACAGAGTTCTGGGTAAGAGGTGTGAGCTTATTTATGCAACGAGGGGGATTCCATTTTGTAGTGTGCGCAGGAATCGCCCTGCTCCCCTGCCTTAGCTACGCCAACACGGGCCACGAATTCCCGAGCTCCGCGATCACGACCTCCGAGACAGCTGCCGAGAGCGCACCGGTGGACGTCGAAGACTTCTATGAGCGAATCCTAGGCTCCATGGAAAAAGAATTCAGCGATCCGACTGAGCGTGCTGAGTTTCGCTCTGCCGGACAGTTTTTTTTGAATGGAACGGAACCCCGCAAAGCGATCAGCCTCGAAATGGCGATTGCGATTCGCACCGCACTTGAACAAGCCCTTATCGCCGCTATGAGTTTTGAACAAACCGAACTGGCCGCCGGAATCAAAACAGGCCTTCTCAAAACCAAAGCGCAAATAAATTCTCTCAGCCGAGGCAGTGAAGAGCGAGAACCTGCTTCCACGGAGAAAGAAGAAGCCAATCGCTTGGCTTCAGCACTGACCGAACTCCTAAAACGCCCAGAGACAAACTCCCGTGCGGAAGAACTCGTTTCTCGCCTGTTTGCAAAAGAACTTCCAGCCATTCAAAAAGCGTACGAGGAGTTTATCGAAAAAGCCGACGCGATGGACATCGATGAACTCGCGGCGCTAAAGGACCTTAAGCAAATTGGAAACGCGATTCGCTTCTTGTTAGGGGACACCACCCAACAAAAGCCTAATCGCATCCAGCTCATTGCCGCGCGCCGCGCTCTCTTGGTGAAGAGAAATGAGCTCGGACTGACGGGACACGATGCGATTGATGTGGACAAAGCGATTCAAAAAGCGACTAGGATACTGGATGGCGGAGATGCAACAAATGGGCGCAACAAAATGCCCGCAGAAAAGACGATAGCCGGCCAAATCACCGAAGCTATCACCAAGGTGCTGCCTGCTCTGCCACAAGTGATCGCAAATCCCATAGCAGAGTTTTTGCAAACACCGGCAACTCCTGCAGCGACACCTGGCGAAACGGCCACGGGCAATGCCCTGGCAAATGTGTTTTTGAATGCGGGGAAAACAGGGACCACGCTTCCTGCTGTCTCCAAAACCGAAGAAAAAGCAAAACCCGCATTGCCCGCAAGTATGCCGACGACGCCGGACAAAGCCGAACAGGCGGCCCGCCAGGAACTCGAAGCCAAAATCGCAGAAATTAGCCGCCGCACCTCGCCGCACACATTGGAGAAAGGAGCACTTCCTCCTTCATTACCCGGTACCGCGTCCAAGCGGCTGGCCCTGGCGCCCGAGCGATCGATGGAGCCTAAGGGTGCTGGAGTAATTGCCCCATCTGAGCGGGTTACTGCCACCCCGACTAAAATCCCCACTGGGGGGCTGCCTCGGTCCGGCTTAAAATCCTCCACTTTCAAAGCGGCCACCGATCAAGCAAAACCGACATTCAAAAAACCCAGTTTTACTTCCGCGGCGTCTTGGGGAGCGACACCCCAAATCAGCAGCGCTTCCAGTCGCCCTAAGCCGCGCGCAGTCGCTTCGGCGGCTCCACCTCAATCGTCTTTCGCGGGTGTAAAAAAGCCTGCTTTTGATAGATCGTCTGATAGTGCCTGGGGAGAGCGCCGCCAGAACACGTCTGCAAACGCCCTCTATAGCCCGACAGCTCCGGCGTTCTCGGTCTCGCAAACGGGCTCTGTATCAACCGGGGGGGCTGCATGGAAGGAAGAGACTTCGGCACCGCGGCCGACTCTCTCGCAACCTGCTGTCAGCTCAACAAACAAACTCGAAGAAGCCACTGCCGGTCTGGCGCCCATCATCCAGCGATTTACCGATGAACTGATGGGTAAAGCTCGAACATGGATCAGCGGAGAATCTGAAGAAGAGATCGAAGAAGAACTCGAGAGCGGAAGTGACCCTCTCAAGAAGAAAAAGAAGTCTTTGACCACCGCTGAAGCTGCAGCCTTGGCCGTTCGCGGAGCATTGAAGGAAGCGCTGAGAAGTACGTTGATCAACGTACGGCCTTATAATCCACCGTCGTTGCTACCCAAAAAAGGGCAAGATCGCTACATCGCTGTGAACCTGCCGTCGCGCGAGCCTTCCAGCACCAAACCTGCTTTAAAAAGCGACTTAGGCGCGTTTCTTCAAAAGCCCCACAAGAACCTCAACTAATTAGCCGGGTTCAAGTAGAACGGGTACGCACTGACTTCGGTGACGACGGGCGCTTCTGGCTTGGGGAAGACCCAAGACTTCACGCGGGCAACGATACAGGTCCCGAGCGCGGCATCTCCCAGCGTGGATTCTTTCACACTCGCCGTCTGCACGATCCCATTGGGTGCGATGTTAAACGCCACCACGATCTTGCCTCGCAGACCCGGATTACGCTGCAGGGCCGCATCGTAGCAAGCCCGGATCTCGGAACGGTGCCGCTGAACGACTTCGTTGATAACGTCCTTGGGTAACCCCGACAGAACTTGGACGTTTTCCGAGACAATATTGACGGAGTGTTCTCCTTTTTGCCCCAAACGACCAGGCCCGGAAATCCCCTCGCCAATGCCGCTACCTTCGTAACCTCGTCCCAGACCTTTGGTAGACGGACCGTCGATACCTATTGTCTGTCCACCGCCGCCAGCGTCGACCCCTTTGAGGCCCTTACCGCCAGCACCGGCACCTTGCTCAATCGTTTTGCCCTGCATGCCCGAGACGGCTTTATCAAAATCTTCAAAGCCGCCGGCTGCGCCGGAAGAGTTATTGATCAAGTTCTTTAGATCTTTTTGTATGCCGCTACGACTCAAAGCCTCGAGCATTCCCACCTTTTTGGCTTTTTGTTGATCGACCACTTTCCGTTGAGGTTGTGGTTTTGGAGGTGCTGCAGCCGCCTTCGCAGGTTCCGCTTTAGGTGCGGGTGTCGGTTTGGGTGGTTCGGGTTTTTTCTCAGCCGCTTTGGGCGCCATTGCCTGAGGCTTTTCCGGCTTTTTAGGAGCATCGGGCTTGCCAACTTCCCCCTCTGGGCCGGCCGCACGCCCGCCTTCTCCCTTCACCGAGCCGCCTTCTAGCGTTTGCGCATCCTTAATCGCCACAGCGTCCGGAATCTTCGGTTTCTTGCGGATTACAATCTTTGCGATACGCTCCGGAACCATTTCGATGGTGACTGGCTTTGGCACCTCAATAAAACTCATTCCAACAATCATCAACGCCAACAAAAGGAACGAGCCAATCATCGTCCGCAAGATCAACGCATCATTGTCAAAAAACGGGGCTGCTTTAATGCGCGGAGCGGGACGCACGTAAAGCATGAAAAAGTTAATGTTGCCGATGGAAACTTTGGCAAAATCATCCTGCTTCAGCGGAACCACGTGGTAATTGGCAAATTTTTTGACGAACTTTTCTTCGCGCAAATCATTTAGCGTATAAATCCTATCGCGTGCGCGGACCGTCCCACTCATTCCTTCGGTAAAGGCCAGATAGGCAGAGCCGTCTTCTTCGATGGTGACCAACGGGAACTCGTCTGGAATTCCCTCACTCGGGATAATATATTCGTTCGAAGGGGACTCCCCGACGGTAAGTACGACGGGATCAAAATAGTTGGACACATCCAGGATATGATCTCCCCAGAGTGCAGTCAGCTCAAACTCACGCGCGTGATCCGGAGCCTCAAAAGCTTTTTCCAATTCTTCGGGGAGCAAGTCATCGTCGGATCGACGTGTGCGGCGATCTTCAATTCGGCGCTCAAGGCTGGTGATGTCGAAAACTCGGCGATCTCCACGCCGCCGATCTCCCAATCGGCGCTCGTAGTCCAGATCCGAACGGCGGTCGACATTAGCTCGCCTGTCCTTTTCTACCCCCGGAGGAAGCTCTGGAGGGGCGCCTGGCACAACGGGTTTTCGACGCTCGCCCTTGCGTTGATCATTTCTGCGGTCACCGTCTCGGCGATCGTCCATCCGGTTTTCATCGGGAAAAGCATCTTTTTTTCGACGTTCTGCCGGGGCACGACGCTCAGCCGTATCCTCACTCGTATCCCGTGGAATATCCAGCATGGTGGCCGCGCTGTCTTTCACCTGACGGTTATCAACCGCAGGCTGAGACGTCATCGTCACACCAGAGCCTTTTGAAATTTTTACTTCAATGTTTCCGAGTTTAAGCGAATCACCAAAGCTTAGTTTTGACTCAACGACTTTCTTGCCGTTGACAAAAGTTCCATGAGAACTGGCCAAATCGGTGATATGAATCACGCCATTTCGAACTTCAACCAGAGCATGGATGCGGGATACTCGAGGATCATCAATTCGCACATCCGCAGAAAGAATTCGTCCGAGAACGATTTTCTCTTTTACGAACTCGCTCGCATGTACGGTTTTTCCCTTCTCGTCTAATACGTCGAGCCGAAGGGGAATGATCGCATTTGATTTCGCTTCCATACGAACCCTTATTTCATTTGGCGAGGACTATCTAGCACTTCGGCGTCAAAGTTCTCGCGCATTCGAATAATACTTCTGGCCTTTACATCCTTGATGTTCGAAACGTACGAACCCGAGGGCTTGTTATGTATTCCATCGACTCCCAAGCCTTCAAAATCGTAAGTATTCTTTTTCTTGTACTTGATGATCGTACCATCCGACCGCTTTTCAGTAACGTAATCCCCCGAGTCTCGAGAGCTAGGAGGAGCAACGGGAGTTTTGGATTTCTTTTTTGCGAAGCTCTCCAAAGATCCCATTATCGCAAACAAACCAAGCAAGACGGAAAATATGTGTAGTTTTGTTTTCAAGAGATTCTCTTAATCTTATCGCCAGTTTCGAATCGTTTCCTGAGCTCTCGCAGACTCTTTGCCACCCGCTTGGATGTAGCGCATCATTTGCTGCGCCGCTTTTTCCTTCTGGCCGAGTCTATTTCCTAACAAAACTGAATCATTAAACAAAACCGCCATAGCGCGGCCATTGTCGGCGAGAAAATCTGCATATGCGCGGTGTGCAGCGTCATATTTTCCCAATCCCTCTAACGCAACACCCAAACCAAGAGCCGCTTCTTCGGATTGGTCATCTATGCTCACCGCCCGCTTAAACATCTTTTCCGCATCGGCATAGTTGCGGTTCTGCAGCTGCACTGCTCCAAGATTTGCATAAGCAGCTGAGCTGGGGCGATCCGCATTGACTGCTTTTTCAAAATATTCCGTAGCCAGAGGCCGGTTCTGATCCGCAGTCGCCATTAACCCCAACTGATTGTAAAGGTCTGACTTCCACTCGAAGTCGGGGTTCTTTTCTAGTTGCGAGTAGAAATACATCGCCAAGCTTTCGCGTTTTGTTTTCTGGTAGTGCAAAGCGAGCAAGAACACACCGCGCCAATCCTCTGTATGCTTGGACAGGTAGTCCTTGAGTTTTCGCTCCGCCGCCTCACCCCGGCCGCCCACTAGCGAGGCAAGGTAATCTACGTAAGAAGAATCTGAGGGGGAAGGCGCTGCTCCTTCCCACACGCCAAAACGATTCGCTGCCAAAGTCGGTTGGGGAACCTGTCCTTGCACCTCGCCCACCGGCGCTCCTGATTTCGCCCGACTTCGGCACTTGCTTGCAAACTCAGTGGCGACCTGGAACTCAGCCGCTTTTGCTACACAGAGTTTGAACATTTCCTCTGCCTGTTTGTCCAAAGCCGCGACGATATCGGTCTCAAGCTTCTTCAGGCCAATTTCTGTTTCTTTGCGTTCATCGCCTTGCATTTTCTTGGGAATTTCCAGCTTTCTAAACCCTATCCCAAAGCCGGCAAACGCATCGGCCTTGTCATGAAGTGCAGCGACTCCCCACTCCGGAACCCCCACCTCGATAACCCGATCATAAGCTTCACCAAGCGCTTTTAATCGGCGTTGTTTCAAGCCGACCAAATAGACCAAATCGCTGACAGGAAACTTCAATACTGTTTCGTCGTATTTTCGCCGTTGTGACTGGACACTTTGATACTCAGACTCCGCAAGGTATTTTGCTGCAAAGCCAATGTTCTTTGCGCCTTTATTTCCCGCATAGAGGCCCCTGAGTTCGCGGACAGCATCAGCCTTGGCTTGGGTTTGCCCCGCAATTTCATACTGGCGGATGAGATCCCCTAAGATAGAGATTTTTTCATCCACCTTGGAGGCATCCTTCATAAACTGCCTGTAAATGCGCGTCACACCAGCCCAGTTGCCTGACTTGCGACTGAGTTTTGCCAAACTGATCTGAATCGCCTTGTATTCTTCTTGGGAAACTTTCCCCGATTTCAAATACTCGTTGTAGCGCTCTATAGCAGCCGCATGGTGTTCGAGTAGTTCCGAAAAGACGGCCGAGTTGTACAGCGCTTTACGAGCTTCCTTGCTCTTGGGGTGGTTCTTATAGAAGTCATGATAAAGTTTACGAGCTTCTTCGAAGTCGTAAAGTTTTTCGGCATTTTTTGCCATCGACAACACCAACGACTCTGTATTGCTGGATTTGGGGTATTTGCCCACAAAAAGGCGGGTCAACTCTTGCGCCTTTGCTGTATCTCCAGCTTTTTCGAAACTCACTAGCGCATTGTAGAGTGACTTCTCGGCGAGCGCCCCGCTTGGGTCATTTTTATAAAGCGTTAGGTAGTTTTCTCCCGCTTCTTTCCACTTCGAGTCTCCCTCGAGCTTCTCCACTTCTTTGAAGCCGATTTGCTGACTGATGGCCTTGATTTCTGTCTTAAACTTCGCGTCTCCCAAATCCGCAATTTTGCCGTAGCGCCGAGCTGTCTCATCGAGCTTGGCGTAGTTTTTCTGCATGTTCAGGACGTCGAGCACGATGGAGGCTGATGTGACAGCACTGCGGTGTTTCGGGTGTTCAGCGACAATCTTTTCAAATAGGGGCAGCGCGGTCCCGAAATGGTGGTAGCGATAGTAGATCGCCGCAATGCGAAACTGGACATCCACGATACGGTCGCCCTTTGGGTATTCTTTAAGATACGACTGAGCGATTTCAATGAAGCGCTTTTCACCTTCGGGAATATCGCGCTCCTGCATATCCATGTTTTTCTGCTGTTCTTCGGTGAATCGCTCAATCTTATCCACTCGTGCGGTCAGCTGGTCCAGCGCAAGCAGAGCGTTGTACACAGCTTCGTCCGTCATTTTATCCTTAGGAGCGATTTTCGATGCGTCTACATAAGAATCGGCGGCTTCCATCCACTTTTTCTGGCTGTATAGAACTTCAGCTCGATAAAAATGCAATTTTTTCAGGTCGGGGTGCGCAGGGAAGCTCTTGATCAGGGCGTCGTACAGCTTGAGCGCGTAACCATAGAGCGCGCGGTTGGAACCTTTTTGGCCTGAGGCATGAAAAAAGAACGCCGTTTTCGATCCTTCTTCTTGCACGGCGTTTAAAGTGCTCGCGAGTTCTTTTTTATCCCCTTTGAAGTCGCTCGCCCAATCTGACTTGGGGCCATAGTTCTCTATCGCAAAAACCAGACTATCCACAGCGGCAGCGGTTTTATCCAGACTTTGTAGAGACTGGTAAATACCCAATTGGATCATCGGGGCTTCGGGCGAGTCCGGCTGCTCTTTGATTAGGCGTTGGTATGCTTGAATCGCTTCTGCGTCACGGGCTTTGGAATGCATCGTGTCTGCGATCACACGCACGTTTTGGAGCGCTTTTTCTCGACCCTGTGTTTCGGAGAAAAAGTCCATGGCATCATCGATGTTCCCAGCATCTGCAAAAAAGGTAACCAAGTCTCTTAGCGCTTGCTCACGCAAATTGAATTTTGCCGGTTCTTTTTCCCCTTCAAGGTCGCGCACGAGCTGCTTCATGTTGCGCAACCCCTGAGCGCCTTTTAGAGTATTCAGATCGCACCAGGCCGACTTATAAACCGCAAAGTGGTAGAGAGGAGAGTCCTTCTTTCGAACGAGGATCTCAAATTTTGATCGCGCTTCTTTGAACTTATTGCGATCAAAGTAATAATCTCCCAGGTAAATAACCGCTTCTTCATACTTACGGCTTTTGGGGAACTTCTGGATCACGCGCTCTAGGTATTTTGCCCCTTTGGCAGCGTTCCCCCCTTCCATTTCCACGAATCCAATGAAAAAGAGAATTTCGTCGATTTTTTCGTGGTTTGGGTACTTGCGTTCCAACTCATAGAAAAGCGCGAGCGAATCTTTTAAGTATTTTTTCGAACGTGAATTGTCCGCTTTCGGAGCAGAGACCTTTTCTCCAGCAGCTTTCTTTTTCTCATACTCCTGAAGCTTGGAAGTATAAACTTCAGTTTCCTGGTAACTGAGCTCCATGTACTTTTCCGCGTACAACTGGCCCAGCCTGAGCAGCATGTTTTCGCGATTCACTTTCAATCCCGAATCCATCTGCTGGCGCAAGAGCTTGATCGCCTCTTCTCGTTTTTCAGCGAGAAAAGCTTCTTTTGCGAAGAAAAATTTCTTTGCATCGACGCGCGGGGTTTTCTCCCGAACCGCGTTTTTCAGGAAAAACTTCTCCGAGACATAGGTTTTCCCCAAGCCGTCCGGCCCAGTGGTACGCATCTGCGGCAGTTCAAAGTTCGCGTAGGGAGTGCGGGATCGAGCCGCGTCCGCGTTTCCGGCAAACAGAGCCGCCACAACCACAGCTGAAATGTAATTCGTCTTAGTTAACACAGCTGCTCTCCGTAGTATAAACGTAAGCGCCCAACTCATCTTCCCAGTATTCACCGATATACGGCCAAAAGTGGTAGTTTTCCCCAACGCTGGTTTCGACATCGACAACACGCTTCGCGGGCAAACCTTTTTGGCCTTCGATCAGTTCCTTTTCTCCGGTGACAATCTCGACTTTGAGATAATTGGCTTGCTCTCGCTGAGCGACAAGTTCCTTGAGTTTTCGAGCGTGGAGTTTGCGGAGATCTTTGCCAAGTTCACGCTGCACCGAGACGATCGCTTCTTCGACGGCTTTGCCCATTCGGGAGAGTCCATCCCCGCGACCCATGGCCGCAAGTTCACGCCGCTCTCGGCGAAGGAGTTCGATCACTTTGGTCAGCTTAGAAACGCCCTCGTCTCTTCGGGCAGTGTTCGCAAATGCTTTGTTTAAGCCTTTACCGCTTGAGAATGCCTCGTAGTAGGCATAGTCATTCCCAAGGCTATTGCTTTCGGCTTGCATCGAACGCAACAACGGATCGTAAATCGCAAAAAACTGCGCGAGTGTCTGGCGCATTTCCTCATACTTGCATAGCGAAAACAAAATAGTTGCTCGCAAGACGTAACCCTCGCCCACTAGATCTTCTTGATAGAACGGAGACAAGACCGTGTGCAGGTTTCCCAAAGAAACTGTCGTGTCATTGACACGCAATAAAGGCCAACTTGCTTCGAGCAGAATGGTGAGCCAGTGCGGCGAAGCGCTAGTGAACTGGGAATAGAGCTCGATCGACTTCTCGACCTGGCCCGCGGAGTAAGCCGAGCGAGCAAGGTTTAGTCGCGCCAGCTCTCGAAGTGCGGATTTTTCTCTCCCACTCGATTGGACAGCGCGATCGAAGTAGGTCATTGCCTCTGAGTAGCTTCGCGATCGGGTGGAAATCACGCCCAATAAAAAAGACGCCTTTGCATGGTAGGGGCTTTCAGGACCAACTGATTTCAAGTTTGCGGCTGCTTTTTTGTCGTCTCCGGAATTAAAGTAGTGCGCTCCGATAGCGTAGTGCGCGTGGGAGTTTACCGATGGCGGAATTACGCCGCTTGGCAAAGCCTCGAGGGATTTGCCAAGCCGATCCACCATATCCAGACGATCTCCAACGCTTACAGCGTTCCTGATAGCCTTTTCGTAAATAGCCTTGTTCGAGGTATCGCCGGACTGAAAGACATTTTGGAAAGCGGTGAAGCTGGAGTAATAAAGGCCCAGCTCCAACATAGCCAAACCCTGGTAATAATAGGCTTGCGTGCGCACACTAGCGCCTTCGTTGGATGCAATGGCTTGTCCAAATAACTCGATCGATCGGGCATAGCGACCGCGTTCGTATTGAGCTTTTGCCAGCTCAAACGGAGACTGAAGTGGCGTCGTGCGGCGCTCCGCGAGTGCCACGGACGACACTGCAATTAGCGCGAGGAACAAGCGTCTCATTACGACTCCTGTTTTAGTTCGTCGGCATCTTGGGCAACCAGAAGCTCAAGGAAACCGTAAATGCATAGTTGTTTCTTAAACGCGTGCCTTGGCTTGCGGAGACCTCGGTGTAGATGTAATCCCGCAAATCAAATCGCATGGAGAACCATTCTTTAAAGAAAATCCGAAAGCCAACCCCAGGATAAAAAGTAAAATAATTGCTGGTTTCGGTTTTTGCCAAACCTGCACCGACCGTAATAAACGGCTCGAGATACGCAATATACTGGGAGAAGGTAGAGAGCTTGCCGTAAAACGGCGTAAACTGTATCCCGCCCGTCAGAAAGAAAAGCAGCTTTTGCTGATCGACGTTGATCGTGGGTTTGGAGTTAGCCGCCTGTCCCACGTTGATGTCGGAAGTGAAGCTGCTGAAAAAACTTTTTGTGTAAACGAAATTAGGAACCTCAAAAGCCCATTGATCGTTGGCGTGGTAGGTTAAACTCGTCCCACCAAAAAGGCTGCGGGTCACTGTACCGTAGGGAACGCCACCAAATGCCACCGGAGTGATTTCCCAACGGCTGTTTTTCCGAGTGTACTTGCGCTGAACGACGACAATTTCTTTGTCGGGAACCGAACCAATTTCTTGTAGCTGTTCTTCAATGATGTTCGCGCCCATAACAGGCTGCGAAGAGTATAAAAGCACGAAGATCAAGACGAACGGGTACCAGATGTATGAGCTTTTGTTCATGGTGCTTTGTTTTGAGTGATTAGAAGGCTACATCCATCATTATAGGGGAACTGCAAGGGATTGACCAGAAAAGCTCTAACCAATAGGCTCCTCCTTCATTGGAGGCGCGATGTCGCAGGACAATTCAGAAATCAGGCAGGTTTGGATCAACGGAAAAATGCTGCGCTACGACGAAGCAAAGGTATCTATCCTTTCGCATAGTTTGCACTACGGCACCGCGGCATTTGAAGGCGTTCGGGCCTACGCGACTGTCGATGGACGCACTGCGATTTTCCGTGCGCAAGAACACTTTGAACGATTGGAGACTTCGTGCAAGGCGCTGGATCTCACCATGGAGACAAGCGCCGCTCAATGGATCGAAGCATCAAAACAGGTCATCCGATCTAATGAGTTCAAAGAGTGCTACTTGCGCCCCCTGGCTTATGTGGATGATAGTTTTCGAGGGCTCAAGCTCCCATCGCGCGCAAAAGCCCAAACCGCTTTGATCGCCTGGCCCTGGGGCAAGTACATGGGCGATGAGGGGGCAACCAAGGGGATCCGAGTAGCCGTGAGCAGCTACCGACGTCCCGACGTGGCGACGGGTTTACCTTGGGCAAAGCTCAGCGGTGGGTATCTGAACTCAGTCCTCGCTCGACGGCAAGCCTCGCTGAACGGTTTGGATGAAGCCATCTTGCTTGATACTCAGGGGTATATTGCCGAGGGTTCGGGTGAGAATATCTTTATGGTAAAAAACAAATGTCTAATCACCCCTCCGCATGGAGCTATCTTGCCTGGGATCACGCGCGATAGCGTGATGCAGTTAGCGCGGAGCCAGGGGCTGACCGTCAAAGAAGAACACATCACCCGAAATCAAATCTACTTGGCGGATGAAGTCTTTTTTACGGGCACCGCGGTGGAGGTCACCCCGATCCGCGAAATTGACGGCCATTCCATTGGAGCCGGAAAACCCGGCGAGGTGACGCGCCTTTTAACGGATCTGTTTTTCAAAACGGTTCGCGGCGACCACCCGCCGTTTCGCCACTGGCTGACCTATGTCTAATGTGGGCAAGGTGGACCAAATAACTTGATTTCCGCTCACTCACAGCGTTATCTAGTGGGTTGGATGCAAAATTTCCTCGCCTGTTTTTGTCAGCCCTCGTCTAGCCATTCTTTATGAAGCTGGTCCGAGTCACCCTTCCCGACGGTTCCGTTCGCGAAGTACCAGAGGGTTCTTCTGCCCGAAAATTGGCCGCGGACATCGGTAAAGGCCTGGAGCGGGCAGCCATTGCCGCCAAGGTAAACGGCGATATTTACGATCTCAACCGCCCCCTGCCGGGCGATTGTGACATCCAAATCATCACTCGCGACAGTAAAGAAGCCTTGGAAGTACTGCGCCACTCCACGGCGCACTTATTGGCCCAGGCGATCAAAGAGGTGTACCCCAGCGCCCAAATCACCATCGGCCCGGTGATTGATGATGGTTTTTACTACGATATTGATTGCGACAAAAAACTTACCGCAGAGGATCTTCCCCAGCTCGAGAAAAAGATGGAAGAAATTGCGGCCCGAAAGCTTGAAATCACCCGCGAAGAGTGGCCACGCGACAAGGCAATCGATTTTTTCCAAAAACAGGGCGAAGTTTACAAAGCTGAAATTATCCGCGACCTTCCAGAAAGCATTGTTAGCGTTTATCACCAGGGCGGATTCACGGATCTGTGCAGAGGCCCCCACGTACCCAATACGGAACGCCTCGGAAAGTTCAAACTACTTTCGGTAGCAGGCGCCTACTGGCGAGGCGACGAAAAAAACAAGATGCTCCAGCGCATCTATGGAACCGCCTTTGCAAACCAAAAAGACCTTGATGAGCACCTGAATCGACTCGAAGAAGCCAAGAAAAGAGATCACAGAAAGCTTGGACCCGAGCTGGAATACTTCACCTTTTTGCCTATCGCACCGGCGATGCCATTCTATCTGCCCAAAGGGACCCTGCTTTACAATCTGCTCACGGATTATATGAGGGAGCAAACCCGTAGGGGCGGCTACCAAGAGGTCATTTGCCCTCAGTTGCTCAACTCGGAACTTTGGAAAACGAGCGGTCATTGGGATCATTACCAAGACAATATGTTTTGCACAGCAGCCCACAGTGAGACCGAAACCCCGATGGCTCTCAAACCCATGAACTGTCCGGGCCATGCTGCTCTGTTCAAGTCGACTCACCATAGCTACAAGGACTTGCCGCTACGTTACTCTGAATTTAGCCGCCTGCACCGTTACGAACGCGCCGGGGTGACCCACGGCCTATTCCGAACTCGCGCGTTTGCCCAAGACGATGCGCATATATTTTGTTTAGAAAACCAAATCGAATCCGAAACGCTCGCGATCGTCCAAGATCTGTTTCGCATCTATAAGGTGTTTGGGTTTGAGGAAGTGGTTGTCCGACTCGCCACGCGTCCAGAAACCTACCTGGGCACCATTGAAAGCTGGGACCGGGCGACCAAAACCTTAGCGGATGCGCTAGCCAAAGCCGGTTGTGCGTTCACCCTCGCTGAAGGCGAGGGGGCGTTTTACGGCCCCAAGATCGAGTTCCACATCCGCGACAGCCTGGGCCGCTATTGGCAATGTGGAACGATTCAACTCGATCCCAATCTTCCCCAGCGTTTTGAATTGGAATACATTGCTTCGGATAACTCCGCCCAACGCCCAATGATGATCCACCGAGCCATTTTGGGCAGTGTCGAACGTTTTATGGGAATTTTGATCGAGCACCATGCGGGACACTTACCCCCTTGGGTGAGCCCACTTCAAGCCGTCGTGATCGCAGTCTCGGAGGATCAGGCGGCTTATGCTAAAGAACTCGCCCAGGCCATGCTGTCCTGGGGAGTGCGACTAGAAACTGATTTGCGCAACGAAAAACTCGGTTACAAGATCCGAGCTGCCCAAGTGAAGAAAGTCCCCTGGATGATCGTCTTAGGCGGCAAAGAAATGGATAGCCGCACCGTTACGGTGCGCAAGGCGACAGGTGAGAACCTTCCCCCGATGTCGTGGGAAGAATTCCATAAATACCTGGAACCACAGTTAAAACCCTTAGGAGGAACTTCCCATTAGACCTTTTAACCCCCGTTTCCGCCCCGAGTCCCGGCCGCAAGATGGCCTGCGTATCAACCACCGAATCCGCGCGCGCGAAGTGCGTGTGATTGGTGCAGACGGCTCGCAGCTCGGAGTCATGGAAACCCGAAAAGCGATTGAGTTGGCGACCTCCCAGGGATTGGACCTAGCAGAAGTCTCTCCAAATTCGGTGCCGCCAGTCTGCAAAATCCTCGACTACGGCAAGTTTAAGTACCAGCTCAAAAAGAAAGCTAAAACTGCCAAGAAAAATCAGGCAGTTACAACCTTGAAAGAAGTTCAGTTCCGGCCCCAAACCGACAAGCACGATGTGGATTTTAAAGTGAAGCATATCGTGCGCTTTTTGGAGGAAGGGAACAAGGTCAAGGTATCAGTACGTTTTCGCGGAAGAGAGGCCGCCCATGCGGATCTTGGCTACACACTCATCAAGCAGATTATTGACATGGTTGGAACTTTGGGTATTGTCGAGGCCAATCCGAAGATGGAAGGAAAGATCCTTTCGATGACCTTCGGACCCGGTGCCAAAGTAGCTAAGAAACCCGCGCCAAAGACTTCCTCGGACAAAGCTGGCTCAGAGCCAGAAACCCAAGAAGAGGCAGAAGCGGAAGCAGATTGAGGTTAGACGGCCATGCCGAAAATGAAATCCAAATCCGGAGCTCGGAAGCGCTTTAAGCTGATGGGTTCGGGTCGCATCAAGCGTAAAAAAGCTTATCATCGCCACTTGCTCGCACACAAAAGTTCCAAACAAGGCCGGCGACTCCGCAAGGGTTGCATGGTCGATGAAAGCAATCTCGCTCAAGTGAAGCGGATGCTATTGGCTTAGTGCCCTAGCCCAAACGATTTAAAAAGGTTTAAGCAATGCCTAGAGTTAAGCGCGGTCCCGCTGGAAGAACAAAACGTAAAAAGCTGCTCCAAAGAGCCGAAGGTTTCTTTGGTAGCGCTAAAAGCATCGTCAAAGTCGCTCGTGAATACACGAACCGTGCGGACCGCTATGCGTACAGGGACCGAAAGACGCATAAGCGGGAAATGCGGTATCTTTGGCAGGTAAGGATTAACGCCGCCTGCAGACTTCACAATCTGAGTTATTCAAAGTTTGTCTCTGGCCTAAAAAAGGCGAACATCGAATTGGACCGGAAAATCCTTGCGGATTTAGCCGTTAAGAATCCTGCCCATTTCACTCAGCTTGTGGAGCTTGCGCGGCCGCAAGCTGCATGATCGACAATATCCAACGGATTCAAGAAGAGGCTCGAGGCCGGATCGCTTCCGCCCCTGATACGGGCGAGTTAGATCGGCTTCGCGTTCACTACCTTGGCAAAAAAGGCCTGATCACTAGCCTCCTCGCTCAGCTACGGGATCTCACTCCGGAAAAGCGGCGTGAGGCGGGCGCGTTCTTAAATCGAGTCAAAGAAGAGTTTGAAAACGTACTCACTACTCGACAAGAAGAACTCGAGGCAAAGCAAATCGAGAGTGAGCTCGCGCAGACTCCTCGAATCGACGTCACCTTGCCCGGTACCTACGCTATTAATTCCGGATCGTTGCATCCTATCACCCGGGTGACGGACCAGGCGGTACAGGCCTTGCGGCGAGTGGGTTTTACCGTTGCGAGTGGGCCAGAGGTCGAAACAGAATTTTACAACTTCGAAGCGTTGAACACTCCTGAGCATCACCCAGCCCGAGACATGCAGGACACTTTTTATATCGACAAGCCCGTGTTGCTTCGCTCGCACACTTCGCCCGTCCAGATCCGCGCCATGAGAGCGATGAAGCCGCCCATCCAGATCATCACTTTGGGAAAAGTGTACCGTTCTGATTACGATCAGACACACACTCCGATGTTTCACCAACTCGAGGGCTTGATGGTTGATGAGACCGTTTCTTTTTCGGACCTCAAAGGCGTCATGCATTATCTAGTCGATGAGCTTTTTGGTTCGCGGCCGCTGCGGTTTCGCCCGAGTTTTTTCCCTTTTGTGGAACCTGGCGCCGAAGTCGACATGCTTTGGGGTGAGGGTAAGGATCGCAAATCCAAAGCGACATCTCCTTCGGATTGGCTGGAAATTGGCGGTTGCGGAATGGTGCATCCCAATGTCTTGCGGGCAGTGGGCTATGACCCCGATCGGTACTCCGGATTTGCATTTGGCTTAGGTTTAGAACGGATCGCCATGATCAAGTATGGCATCAGTGATATCCGATCTTACTTCGAGAACGATCGGCGCATGTTGGAGCAGTTTTAAATGCAATTATCGATCAGCTGGCTGCGAGATTACCTACAAAAGCCCGACGTAAAAATTTCTGCCCCAGACCTCGCTGAAAGACTGACGATGCGAGGCATACAAGTCGGAGCAATTCGCCAGCCCTCCGCTGGACTCGAGAGCGTCGTCGTGGGCCGGATTGAAAAAATCGAACCCCATCCCAACGCGGATCGCCTCCAGGTAACTCGCGTCGTAATTGCCGCTGAGAGTGCGGAGCCGCTTCAGATTGTATGCGGAGCGAAAAACATCGCCGAAGGAGATATCGTTCCCGTAGCGTTGGTAGGCGCAAGCCTTCCTGGCGGAATTCGAATTAAAAAAGCCGCAGTTCGAGGAGTAGAGTCCTCTGGAATGCTTTGCTCAGCCAAAGAGCTCGGCGTTGCCGATGACTCCGAAGGAATTTTGCAACTTCCCAAACACGCTGTTTTGGGCGAGCCGGTTGCGCGCTTGTTAGGTGGCGGGCAGACGGAAGACACGATTTTTGAGCTCGAGCTCACTGCTAACCGACCTGACTGCCTGAGTGTTCTTGGGCTTGCGCGAGAAATAGCGCCCATGCTCAAGACCAAAATCCGCGAGCCGAAGCCCCCCCGGTTTCGCATGTCCCAGCACCGAACTTCTTCGGTGATCAAAGTCGAAGTCGACGATCCTGTTCTTTGCCCTCGCTACGTTGCGCGGGTGATCGACGGCGTAAAAGTAGGCGATAGCCCGGACTGGATGAAGCAACGACTCGAAGCCGTAGGATTGCGGCCAATCAACAACGTGGTCGATGTCACCAATTTCGTCATGTACGAATACGGGCAACCCTTGCACGCGTTCGACTTGCGCCGAATTCAATCTGGAATCGTACGTGTGGGCCCTTGCAAAGAAGCCCAGGACTTTACCCTCCTCGACGGCAATACCGTGCGCCTCGAGCCCGGAGATATTTTGATTTTTGACGGCGATCGTCCAATTGCACTTGCGGGCATAATGGGCGGGCTAAACTCGCAAATTGAACCGGATACGACTGCCATCCTCCTCGAAAGCGCCACATTCAACCCTCAGCAAATCCGCAAAACCGCAAAGCGGTTAGGTTTGTCGTCCGATGCGTCCAAGCGTTTTGAAAAGGGGAGCGATATTGCCGCTACTGCGATTGCAAGTGATCGCGCAGCCGGTTTCTTTGAAGAGACCTTTCATGCAAATGTGTATCACCCCGCCATTGACACGAACGAATTTGGGGTAAAAGAACCTGTTCTTGCGCTGGATATGCGGGATATTCGTCGGATTGCCGGCCTTACCCATATTTCTATTGAGTTGGTGATGGAGCTCCTCGAATCGATTGGCATCAGCTCCCATCGCAAGTCGACAAACGTGCTCTCCGTTCGCTTGCCTACTTTTAGGCCCGACCTGAAAGAGAGCGTAGACCTCATCGAAGAAGTCGCTCGCCTCAACGGGTATGACGACATTCCACTCAAGTTCCCTGTTTCGATCGCTATGTACGATCGCGTGGATGAGAGCCGGTATGATTTTGAACGCCGCGCCAAACTCCTGTTCTCGGACCTGGGGCTAAGAGAAACCATCCACTATAGTTTTACTTCGGAAGAAAGCTTGCGCCGCTACGGGTTGCTACACGAAAACCGCGTGGTTTTGCAAAACCCGCTGAGCGAAGAAATGAAAGTCTTGCGCACGAGCTTGTTGCCTGCGCTTTTGGACACTTACCGCTACAACCACAACCGCAGAATTGAGGACCAACGTCTCTTTGAAATCGCGAACACCTATCGGCAAGAGCCGAAAATGGAAACCAAAGTAAAGGAGACCCTACACGCTGCGGGCCTTTTATCGGGTAAACTTCTCCCAGACTCATGGTCGCGCGCGGAGACCACCGTAAATTTTTACCACGCGAAAGGGCTATTGGAGCTCGTGTTGAAACAGCTCACTACGGCTGAACTGACGTTTGAACCGCTCTCGGCGTCGAAGATCTTCCATCCCCACCGCGCTGCCGTCATCAAGCTCGGCTCACGCGAGATCGGCCATATTGGAGAAGTGCATCCCGTCATTCGCGATTCGTATTTAGAAACGACCGAACCCATCGCTCTTTTCGAGCTCAATATTGCGGCGCTCCGCAAGTTTGAACGTACGGGGATTCAATTCAAAGCCCCTTCGAAGTTTCCTCAGGTGGACTTAGACTTGGCTTTCTTGATTGATCCGGCAACTTCTTCGGGTGTCTTGCAGGAAACCATCCGTCAGTGTGGGACGCCTTTGTTGCGCGAATGCACTGTTTTTGACGTCTATGAAGGCGATCGCATCGCTGCAGGTAAACGCAGCATTGGATTCCGGTTGTCGTTTAGCTCCAATGATCGGACCTTGTTGGAATCCGAGATTTCCGAACTACGTGGCAAGATTGTCGATGCGGTAAAAGAAAAACATGGTGCCCAGCTCCGCGACGGCTGATCCGACCCAGCCTGCTCTCTCGCAATAGTCGTGCTCGCTTTCAGGAATCGCATTCAATATAATGATTGCGTACGCCAACCTTCTGACGGAGCGCAGCAAAATGAAAGACAGCCACCCTAGCGAACTTCCCAAAGACAACGACAAACAGGGTTACAAGTTTTTGTTGGACTCGCTCCGAGAGCAACTCCTCAAACCACGGCAAATTGAAGAGGCGGTGGTTGAGCAACAGCCCGAACCCGCTCCTCTAATTCAAATACCCAAAGTCGCATTTCCCGAGGGCAAAAAATACTTTCGAATTGGTGAAGTAGCCGAGCTCTTAGGAGTGGAGACTTACGTGCTGCGATATTGGGAGACGGAGTTTTCGTCCATTCGCCCCAAGAAATCGCGCAGCGGGCAGCGGGTGTACGATCGGCGTGACGTGGAAAAATTAGCGACGGTCCACCACCTGCTTCATGTTCAAAAGTTTAGCCTTCAGGGGGCAAAGCAGCGCCTCCAAGAAATGCGCAAAGCCGCACAGCAACCCCAAACCACCCCCCCGGTCGATCACAAGGTCTTGAAGGAGCTTGGCCGAGACCTGCGAAGCCTCATTGCGTGGATTCAAACTGCCTGATGGAAAGTTGATCAGACTCTCCTAGAATACACCTTTGAGCGCCTGCGAATTTAGCCTCGAACTAGGCGCACGATGTGGCTAAGCATTTGCACCCTAAGCCCCCATCGAGGTTTGCATGCGCTGGGCTATTCTTTCAGTATTCTTATTAAGTATTTCCACTTCGGCACAAAAACACCCCGACTCCGATGTCGACGTAGTGCCCAACCCGCTGTCCTTACACCCAAGCGAAATTAAGGCGATTGACCATCTCAAAGCGAGCATCAAAGAAGGTGAGACCCGCAAGCAGATGCAGATGCTCTACGACGCCATGCAGGCCGTCGTAGACAGCTACGAGCACGATTCCCAAGCTACTTTGAAGACCATCCGCGATGCGATCTCCCAGAAAAAAAACCTCATTGCTTCATACCGGTCCACCCTCAAGCTTGGCGAGCTCGCCCAAGGCACGGACGCGCTCAAAGAAAAAGTAGACCAGCTCGAGGCGCAACAAGCCCGGATCGCGGCTTTGGATCAGCAAATTGCCCAGCTCAAAAAGAAGCTAATCCACGAATTGCCCGAAGAGGCAATCCGAACGATTCACCAAGTATTTCGAAGTCCGGAAGAGCTGTTTTATGAGTTCAACTGCACTCTGAACGTCACGGAATCGGAAGGCAAGGCCTTCCGCCCCTATCGCGATACACTCAAATTTCCATTCACTCTCCGTTCGACGCCAATGCAACCCCTCGTGAAATCCCAAGCAGGCCTCGAAAGCGACTCCAAAGGTCCCCTTCTGCTTTCCTCAAAGCCGTTTAGCCAAATCGGGAAGCTAGAAAACATTCAGGGCGATCTCCAAATTATTGCGGAAGACGTGAATGGTTTTCGTTTTTCCACATTCCGCGCTTCTAAAATAGAGTTTGTCCCTTCCCACAAAAAACTAGAAATCCGAGTAAACGGGAAACCTGTTTCGCAACTAAAAACCTCAACAACAGATGAGCCCCTGGTTTACGTCAGCGAGTACGACGGGATTGATGCATTCGAGGTTCCTCAAGAGTTGGCAGATGGTTTTGATTTACTGTTCCTCGGAAAATTAAATGTAGATGCGATCACCCAATGTGAAGAAACTCAGATGAGCAAAAACGTTCGCAAGAACTTCCGCACCGCTCATGAAGCTTTGCGGAAACACCCGGAGTATAAGGCCTTGTTTACTGAAGAATCCACCGGCTCTCGCGGATTTATCCCTACCCGGGTGCCTTGGGCCAACCCCGTACCGAGGAGCCATTGAGTTAGAATGAAACCTCTGGTTCAAAACCTATCTCTGCTTCTATTTTTGGTTGTGCATGCCGGCCAGGCTTGCGCCAGCGAGCGCCCCTTTGCCATGAGCTATCTCGATTCCTATTCCAAGATGCGCGCAGATCGCCGCGGATTTGCTGCTTATGACCAAGGTCTAGTGTCACACTATGAGGAGTACCTCAAACTGCTACTCGATCGCCTGGCTATCCCCCGATTACAAAATCAGCTTTCCGCCATTCTGCGATCTAGTTCAGACCCGCACTCCGCACTCGTCGCCTTTAGACATGCCAGCGAAGTATTGCACCTACACATCCCGAACCCCCTAGAGCGAGAATTTTATTTGGAAAAGCTTGCGGAAAGTCTTAGCGCCTCGGACCTGCCGTTGCAACGGGCGGCTTTTTGGATGACCGCGTTTGCTTACTTAGCTGGACAAGATGGGTTGGCGCTTCCCCCACGAGAGAGTTTCAAGATCGAACAGGCGTTTTGGGATCACTCTGAACCGTTGCAAGTCTTGGAACAGTATCGCCAAGCACTCAGCGCACTGCCCAAAAACCCCTATTTGCACGAGAATATCTTACTCCCCCTGCGCGATCTGCACCTGGAACTCAAGCTCCCTGTCTTGACCGATGAATTGGCCCAGACGCTCCTCAAAAATCAGGCTGCGGCCGAAACGAAGGGTTTGCCAGCGCCTACTCCTAAGATATCGCCTGTGCAGAAAACTCCCGAACTCAAGACGGAAACCGCTCTTCACAAGAAGGTTGCCCTGATAGGCTTGGTTGGCGCGGTGGGTAGCGGTCTTGCTCTGCGTTTTCTTCCTCGCGGGGCCTGCGCTCGCGCTTTCAGCTGGTTTAAAAGGCCCGGACCTCAGTTGCGCCCATTCGAGTCGTCTCCTGCCCCATCCGACACTGATTCATTTTCGTTTGATGAAATCAGTGAATTCGATTCAACCTTGAAACAAAACCCTGAGTAAATTACTCAAAATCTTGGCACCTTCTTTGCTCTACAAACCATTGTCCTATGAGGACTTAGAAATTTGGAGGAGCAAAAATGAAATCCCGTAATTTATTCGCTTTGGTTTTTTCTCTGGGAATGGTTTCGGCCAACGCTTACGCCATGGAGTCAGCCACAGTAGCAGAGCATGGTGCCTCTAGCCTGCCTGTTTCTTTCCACTTGGGTGGGGGAGTTCTCCTTGAATCTGGGGCCACTTACCCCTCGCCTGTTTTTGACCTAAGCATGAATGTCGGCATCACAGAGAGTTTTTCACTTGGGATCAAAGGGAGCGTTGCGCTCCAAAACATCAGTGTGCCCGTTGTAAATGGGAGTAGCTCGTATATGGAGAATCAGCAAGTAGCAGTTTCTTACTTCGGTCTCGTCCCCAGTTGGAATGTTCGCAAAAAATCTCTCACCATGAGCGCGGGTCCCTATATTGGAGCTGCGGGCTCGCAACTTACCCTCGGCGCCTCGGGAACGCTATTATTTCACTTTAGTCATGCGGTAGGCTTTTCATTTTCTCCCACTTTTGGCCTGGTTGCCACTGGGCCGAATAAATCAACTTTTGTCTCGATTACTGGTGGAGTGGGCTTTGATATCTAAACTTAGTTAGGCTTCGTTACTAAGACCCTGCCGAGCAAACCCTCGACTTTGATCTCGCGGTTTTTGCCGGCAGGGTTTTGGATTTCAATCGAGCCACTCGCGGTTCTCCCGTTCGGAAAAAAATGCAAGGGCTTGGACCAACTCCCCGCCTCCCCTTCGAAGACGACATCTTCGGGTAAAACATGTTCACTCAGCACCAAAGCCGTGTCCGACTCTCGAATGCGATAGGTGCGTTCACCCGCTAAGTATTGAAGTTCGATTGTTTTGCCAGATTGAATCGCGCGGATTCGCGCTGCATCCGCTTTGAACTTGAGCTGCAAGGCCGCATAATCCAGCTTGCGCTTTTGCAACATCGAGTTCACCGCGGGATAGCTTAGCGCCGCAAGCCCCACCAAAATGCCCGTCACCACCACCATTTCTACCAAAGTCACCCCTTTGCGCTTGGGGGTATGTAGCGCCTGGAAGGACTTTGGGCATTGGGCGGCGCGGGATGGCCAGGCGAGCAGGAGCACACAAACCCCCACCAAAACAAACCGAAGAGCGGTACTAGGCCTGGAATTCATGACCCTTAGAGTAGCAAGCCGCACGCCAAACAAACGAAGGCTGCGAGGCACCAAAACAGGGGTGTATACAAACCAGAATACATCAGCGGCTGACTATTTAATGGGCGTAAAGTTTTCTTGAACGACAAAACTTCGTTCGATTTCTACCAAGCCGTTCCTGTTTACCCGAACGGTTTTCGCCAACAAGTCTTTCCCATCAAACCCCCACAACGAGACCTTCCAACCTTGTTTTTTTTCATCAAGCGTTTGGAGAGTTCTAATCATCTCGATCGGATTTTTTTCCGCGACGCTGAAAAAGAACCGCAAATAACTCAACACATGCCGTTTCTTCAGATGGAGTCGTTCAAAATGATTCACCAGGTAGATCTTCGCGGCCCCCGATGGCAGAACCACGATTTCGTCTCTTCCATCCAAAAAAACATAAAGCAGCGGAACCTGTGGTAGTGCGACTACGACACGAATGAGCCTGTGTTTTTTATAGAAAGGCAGCTTCTCAACAAAAACTTTGTGCGGGTACTTGGAAATAGTGTTGGCGCTAGCGGGATAGTACTGCGCCACTCGAGACAGAAGTTTGGATTCCCTCATGGCGAAAGCCTCGCCATTTTATCGGGGCGGGGGGAATTGAACCCCCGACCTCTTGCACCCCAAGCAAGCGCGCTAAACCCCTGCGCTACGCCCCGTCTGTCAGAAAGAGCCCTGGAAACTACTCCAATAAGCTCTGCGGGGCAAGAGATCCGCTGGTTTAAAGACGGGTTGGGATAGGAGAGACAGGGAAACTTCATACGACTCAGGCTCCTGGTTGAAAACCTGAGACGCATTTAAACGGATTGCTGGATATTAATGAAATGTATGGTTGTAATCCTTACAATTCACTCTGTGAATATAAGAAAAACGCCAAATTCCAGCCGGTAAACCAAAACGTCTACTTTTTGGGGCTGTCTTTAAAAAGGATTCTGGGAGAGCTCGCCTTGGCCGTCGGGGTGGCGGTCGCAGTTCGGGGACTGCCGGCTTGAACGGAAGCAAAACTTTCTAAAGCCTGCTCTGCCATCACCCAAACTTCGTTGGAACTGGTGGCCAAAGTCATATGACCCCGACAAATATCGATTTCACTCAGTTCCAATCCCCGTGTTGGCTGGTGGGGAACTTCGTTCATGGCTCTAGGGACATTGGACTGAATTCTTCTAGGCTCTACCAAAGGTGAGCGCATGGCCTTAATGGCATCCTGAACGCTCAGGAGTTTACTTCTTGCAGGAGTTTGAATTTTTTTGCCGTCTGCGACACGCAAATCTTTGTTTTTCAAAGTGCCAATCAGCCCCTCGCGACCCAAGACCGCTCTCTTGGTTTCGGCGCTCAAAGAATTCTCATCAACGCCCTTGGGGGCATCGATTTCGTTTAGCTTTTCCAAAACCGCAATCAAAGATTCCGCTTCCACGTCCTTAAACGCAGAGTTGTTCGAGGCATATTTTTCGGAGGCCGCCAAGTGCATCAAGCAAAGCAAAACCCGCGGGCCTTTATCCCGCACCTCGAATGAAGTCTTGCGGTCACCTGAGTTATAGGCAACGGAATAGCGCACTACCGTTTCGCCATTCTCCACCGTGACGGATTCGACCGAAACGAGAGTGGGTGCATCGCCCGCTAAGCTCGAAATCGCACCGAACAAAAAAATCCCTAAACAAGCAGCAGCGAATACGCTTTTCATGGGGCCCTCTCCAGTTTTAGGTGGGAAAGACTTATTTTACCAAACCTACTCCAAACCGTCCAAACTCTAAACACCGTCTAGCGCGTTACGTCATTTTGGTAAGGACTTCTCGGATCTCGCGGCAGAGAACGTGCCTGAGTCGGTGTATTCCGGAGTGGTACAGCAAATGCTCTAGGGTCCCCCGCGGCGTATCGCCGAGCGATGGTATTTTCCATCGCCTGTGTGTGGAGTGCTCTTATGAAAATTCTCCTGGTCTCGGTTATTACATTTGCAAACTTGTTTCCTGCCAAAGCTTATGCGCGAGAGTTGAATTCGCACTCCTCCACTCAGACGCGGTCGAGCGTTTCTTTGTCCGTTTCCTCTCGGCCGACGGCGGAAAGAGTTTCGAACTTAACACCCGCCGCTCCGCTGGGACTAGGGTACGGCACTTATGCTGGAGACCTGGGCTTTGGGTTCGGAAACTACGGCGGTCTCTACAACGCAAACAGCCTAGGACTCGGCTACGGAACCTACGCCGGAAACGGGTTGGGGATTCAGCCAGGATTTGGAATGGCCCCTGGACTCGGAATGCAGCCCGGACTGGGCCTAAGTCCTGCCTTCGGTGCCGGCTATGGCATGGGCTACGGATTGGGTGGCGCAGGGTACACGGGCTACGGTCTCAATGGATTTGGCGGCGCCAACCTGGGCTACGGACTCGGTGGATATGGCTTGGGGGGTTATTACGGAAACAACTACGGAGCCTTCGGCTACGGATTGGGATACGGAACTGGAATCAACGGAATGGGCTACGGCATGGGTGGCTACGGGCTCAACGGCTACGGTCTTGGGACCGGAATGGGTGGATACGGCATGGGGGGTTTTGGACTTGGGACGGGCTACGGTTACGGTGGCATGGGTTATGGCGCTGGAATGGGATTTGGAATGCCCGTTGGTGGTTACCCTGGAATGGGAATGCCCGGCTACGGAACTTGCGGCGGTGGTATGTGTGGCGGATACACAAGCTGCAGCGGCAGCATGTGCGGCGGCTCGATGACCAGTTTTTACTTTAGTCTTTACTGATTTCTAGTTTTTCAAAGTGGCTTGCGTAGGTCCATTGCCGCTCATTCCTAGCACGCGGGCTATGCAACTTTTCACTTCCGCTAGTACTATGGGCCTCCAACCAGCATGAAAGGTCCCCGCGGTATTGCGCACGTGGCGTGCAAACAACCACCGGTACTTCTCAGTGAGAGTCCGCTCTTGTTGAAGGACGCTGCGGGGATCGCGTCCGAGTTCGATGTGCGACGACTCCGCGGCCCGATACCCCTGTTTCAGAGAAATCAACCAGGGCGGGAAATCGATCACTTCTTTTTCCCAGACAAACTGCACCCAATCGGCAGTGCCCCAATATTTCTTGGTGCGGTTTAACTCCCGCGATTGAGCCAAAACCAACGATTCTAATTCTCGCTGTGCTTTTCCCAAGTTCCAAGAGTCCCATTTGTCCATCTTGGGATCGCGCAAGGCCCAGAGCGCTTCGGTGATAAAGACGGAGCTGTTGTAACCTGCGCCCACCGCTAGCTTTGCAATCTCGTCAATTTGCTTGGGCTTAAGCCATTCGACCAGCCCAAAATCGACCACTGCGACATGAAACTCCGTCGAGTTTTTCTCACGATCTACACGGGGTTTTTGAAAAAGCAGATTTCCCGAATGCAAATCGACGTGCATCAAGCCTTCCAAATCTCGCGGGCTTGTGGTGTCACTGGGCTTGGCACGTCTATTGGCCATGGGTTTGGTCATTAACTCTTCAGCAATCACATCCATCAGTACTTCCGAAACCGAATGAGGGAGTTCCGGAAACCAATTGCCGATTTCTTTGGCGCTTACAATGTCGTTCACACGTTCCATCACCATCACCTGCGAACCTGGCAAAGCGGCGAAGGCTTTTGGCACCTGAATATTCAAGTACGCATTTTCGTGTGGAGGGACTTCTACTTTAACCCGGCGGGAAAGGCGTGCTGCAGCTTCGTTTTGATTGGCCACCGTGAGATCTACACGCAATTCTTTGTGAAGATTTCCGTAAATCATGTCGACCAATTGTTCCAATCGATGCGGGGAGGGTCCAGTTCCATCGTTCTTTTTGAGCGCGTGGGCAAGCTGCCCAGAGAGCTTGTGCAAGATAGCGCGTTCGGCTTCTAGCAACTGCTCGACACCTGGTTTTAGGATTCGCACTGCAACAGGGATAACCGAACCGTCGGCGTTTTCGTAGTCGGCATAAACAAGCTGATAAAGCTTGCCCGCCTTGCCCGTGAGGCGGAGGTTTTTCAAAGGATAGTGATTGGGATCTTCGGCGATAATCCGTTCCACTTGGTCCAAAGGTACTTCGAGACCGGTGTCCCGGATTTTCTTAAACATTTCAGAAATCGACCCCGCACCGGCGAGCTCCGAAACGGTCTGGAAAAACTGCTGCGCGATCGGTGGGTAGTGTCGGAGAACAATCCCCAGCGAATGATAGTCGGTTGTGTCTACTGGCGCACGGACCAAGTCCATCATGATGTTTTTGATTACATCCGATGGTAGCAGCTTAATATATTCATCAAAGAAAACCGTAATGAGTTTTTGAATGCGGGCATCACTTTGGGCCAACCCCTGAATTTCAGGAGAACGAGAAGCTGCCGTTCCAATGCCGTAGATTTGCCCCAAGACGACCGAATGGATCTGATCGTGGAATCTTTTTAAAATGGCACGCTGGTCGGCAATGCTGGATTCGGAGATTCTCTTCAAAACCTGAACCAAGCTCTCTTCCGATTTACCAATATCGTGCGAAGTTTCTAAGGCATCTGCAGTAGCTTTCAACGCCGGCCCCACCGCCACGCCCGAAGTCACACTGGCCAGCGTCACAAGACTGAGGGGGTTTGCAGCTGTGCCCTGAGTTTTGGCCTCTTTGGGCCGTGGATTCTGTCTGTACCAGTTCTCAAGCTCCTTGCCCTTCAAATGGGCGGGCGCCTTATGCTCGGACTTTGCGACTTCAGGAGTCGCCTGCTCCCCGTTCACATGGTCAGAAAGAGCGCGCACCAGGGAGACGCCGGTGCGAGTCGTAAACAGAGCGCCGGTGACCCCAGCGAGAACGGTTCCAACAATGGTCGGCGAAAAGGCCGACTCTCCTAAGACCGAACGCAATAAATTGGTGACTCTCTCCTGGCGGTTTGCATCAAAAAGCTGCTTTTCGACGTAAAGAGGAATGTTCTTTCCAAAAGCGGCTTCCCCTTCAACGTGTACGGCTCGAGGCAACTGATCCGTTTGCATCAGGTGGAAGAGCTGGGTCATGTCCCCTCGAACGGAACCCGTGTAAACGCGCGTCGGTTCGATCAACGAAACATACTGCCCCATCGTGGAGATTGGTTTGCCAACGGGATTGTAGGGCTCGGGAGACTCATAAACTCTCACCATTTCTTTGAGGAAAGAGCCGAAATATAAAACCTGTTCGTGCTCCGGAAACGGTTTGTGATCCAGTGGCTCGATCGCCGAAGGACGCTGGAGATTGGCGCTGCCAATCAGCACCAAAAGCATCCCTTCAATAGCAGGAGGCAAACGCACAGCCGTGCGGGGATCTTCGACGCCAAGCTCGGCGCCGGAAACATCCAAAGAAGCAAACAAAAAGCACAAGCTGACAAGAGCTCGGCCTAGAGAAGAGCTATATCGTTGCCCAGAGACGCCCACCTAACCCCCGTAGACTCCTACTATATGCAGACTCGAGAATTGCGGGAGTGACGCGGAAAGGCAACAGGTTTTTTGGACGGTCGAGAGATTAACGCAACGCACTATAATCATTCAAAGGATCGCAATTGCCACGGTCTGTAAAAAATACTAAGAAGCATGAAAACATTTCGCAGCCATCATCTTTGAGGGGGTTTAAGTGATTCGCATCTCTAATGCACATACGATTTTTTTATCGGCCGCGCTGGCCTCTGCACTCGGCAGCCAGCTGATGGCGAGCAGCTCACCTCTTCCCGACGCCAAACGAGCACTTCTGTGCGCGGAGCAGATTGTTGGCGGTGCAACACTCTTTATCGGATCAAAACAGCTTGTTGCTCAAAATCAGGCATTTCCATTGCCGTATATTCTAGCGAACCTCGGTCTGAAGCACTGGCTCAAAAAACCAGCTAAAACCCCCACAGGATCCGAGCTTCGAGTCCTTCACACACTCCGAATAAGCGCCTCTGGAGTTGAGGAAGAACTCAATTCACCGCTTTCGACCCTAAAAAACCCGTCTACGACTTCCACTGCATTTGTCAGCTTGGGCGAGGGGAATAGCCCACTGCTACCCTTTGTGGCCACTGCGGTCGCAGACCAAGCTCGAGTGTACGGCGTCGACACTGCTTACGGAGCCGAACAGGACTCGTATTATTATGGACGCAATTACATGCATGCGATTCAAGACGACGCCAGACGTCTCTCCGCTTTTTCGGATCAATCCACGCAGTCGGTGGTCAGCCACGGCCTGCTGTCTGAGTTAAACCGGGAAGACCGTGTCGCCGCCATTCGAGAGAGCTTTCGCATACTCGCCCCAACAGGGGTGGCCCGGCATTCGATCCTTGTACCCGATCTCGAGGTTTTGGGGCGTGATGGCGAATTTATGCAGAATCACGAAACGGCGCTCGTTGCGACAGCTACCAAACTCGTGGAAGAAGCCCTTCGAGGCGAAAGCTATCAGTTAGCGGTCGCTGTCAGCCACCCGCAGCTTGTAACTCGCGACACCAACACCCAGGGATTAAACGTCCTGTTGATGGTCCGTCGTCCAACGGATCAGCTCTTCAGCTGGGAAACGCTGTTCGGAAAATAGTTTTTATTTCGGAAGCCGATCCCAGACCATGAGGACGCCTAGTATCGGCAGATAGATAATCGAAGCAAAGAACAAACGTCGAGCGTAAGTCTTGGTTCGAAATATCGCGAGATAGACACTAAAAACAAAAAAAGCGATTCCCAGAACAAGTGCGCCGAAGAAATAGATAGAGCCGGTCAGACCCAACACGGACGGCGCCAACGACCACGGCAAAAGTACGGAGGAGTACATAAGCACTTGTTTGCTTGTCGCTGCCCCTGACGTGTCGATAACAGACAAGATGGGCAGTCCTGCACGGGCATAGTCCTCCCGGTACACCCAAGCGATCGCGAGAAAGTGGGGGATTTGCCAGAGGAATAGAATGGCAAAAAGTACCCAACCTTCCCAAGCTAGGCCGCCATAAGCGGCTGTCCAGCCCATTAAGGGTGGCATCGCGCCAGGAACGGCCCCCACCAAAGTGGAAAGTGTGGTCGTGCGCTTCATCGGAGTGTAAATCGCCACGTAAACCAAAAACGTGATCACTCCCAGCAGTGCAGTCACCCGATTTACATAATGCAAAAGCAGGAAAAAGCCCGCCAAGAGACATAGTATCCCCAGAACCAGCGCGACTTTACCGGACACCCTGCCGGTGGGGAGCGGACGATCTTGGGTACGCGGCATGAGAGCGTCAATGTCTTGCTCCATCCACTGGTTGACCGCGCCACACCCAGCTCCAATCAAAGCCGTTCCAAAAAGACTGATGAGAAAATGCCCCCAGTGCAGCGGGCCCTGATTTCCGACGCAATATCCGAGCGCCGTCATCGCCAAAGCTAGGACGCAGATGCCCGGCTTAGTCAGCTCAAGCAAATCTTGCCAAAATGCCGGAGGTTGTGTGCGAGGCGTTCGGCGTCTCATCGATGGCTCGCTTTTTCACGAGCGGGAACGGGCAAACTCGCCCACCCCAAACGAAAGCTCAACACTACCGACACGACGAGACAGAGGGCCCCTACCGCCAAATGAAGGGCCGTAATGGCCACGGGCCGCCGCAGCCAAATGGTAAGCGCCCCCAATTGGATCTGCACTGCCAAAAAGCCGATCCAAAGCACAGCCAAAAAAACACGGATGCGGTCCGTGCGTTCGCGAGAAAGTATCCGAAAGGCCAGCACCACTGCCGCAATACAAAGCGCGTAAGCAAGCAGGCGGTGAAAAAAGTGGAATGCTATTTGCGCATTCCACACAGGGGGAAAAAAGCCACCATATACGGTTGGAAAATCCGGAATCGCAAGCCCTGCATGCAAATGCCGCACGCTCGCCCCCAAGAATAGCTGGACAAAAAAACCGACCGACAAAATGAAGGAAAAACTAAAAAGGGCTCGATCCTGCGGCCGACTGCCAGGCTCTCCTGGAAACCAGCGAGGCGACGTCGCGCAAGCTATCACGGTAACAAGGCAGAAAAATGTTTGCCCTAGCATGGCGTGGGAGATGGAAACTGCCGGTGGCAGCCGCAGTAACACCGTCAATCCGCCTAGCACCGCCTGTAGAACTACCAACCCCACCGCTCCAAAGGCGAGGACCCGTACCCAAGCCCTCGGTTCGGTTTGGGCCAAGACTGCTGCCATAATGCAGGTCAGCAGAGCCACAGTTCCGGCGACCATACGGTGTCCGTGTTCGTAAAACACTCCACCAATCATCGGCGGCATCCATTGCCCGTAAGAAAGTGGCCAATCTGGGACGGACAAGCCCGAGCCTGTGCTCGTTACGAGCGCCCCCGCTATCAACAAAAACCAAGTGGCCCCGGCGGTAAGCGCCGCAAGACGATGCCCAAATAGCTGAGTCATTTGCCTATCTCCTAGGCCGGCACTTTATGCCTGGGGTGGGCCGGAGGCAACTTCCGTCTGCTTAGCGACGACGGGAACTCTACGGCCTCTGCCAAACGCTCGGGCACTAACACGTAGAATGGGCGGAGATTGTCTCCGCTTGAACTCTGATGATCGAAACAGCGCCAAAAATTTTTCCACGGGCGTAGCCGCACCGGCAGTGGCAGTGAGCTCCGCCTTGCCAGCGCCCCGCTCAACATGCGCCCTGACCATCGGGTCCAAGATGGCGTAAGGCGGCAAAGAATCCTCGTCCTTTTGGTTCGGACGCAATTCCGCCGATGGGGGACGCGTCAACACCCGCTGGGGAATTTTCTCCCCCTGCAAGTTGATCTCTCTAGCGAGGTCAAACACCTGATCTTTGGTCAGATCCCCCAGCACCCCTAATGCACCAGCAGAATCGCCATACAAGGTAGCGTAACCAGTCGCGATTTCGGATTTGTTGCTCGTATTAAGCAAGAGATACCCTCGTTCATTCGCTAGCGCCATGAGCAACGCCATGCGCAGGCGCGGTTGAAGATTCTCCTGAGTCAGAGGTGCCAGTACTTCACCGTGCTTCCTTAATTCCGCAGACGCTTCTCGAAGCACCCCAACAATAGAAAGTGTTTTTGTCTGTATGCCCAGCGCTGATGCCAACGCCAGCGCATCTTCGTTACTGGCTGCCGACGTAAACTCGCTGGGCAACAAAACTCCCAAAACCCGATCTTTGCCCAAGGCTTGTACGGCAAGCGAAGCTACAACACTGCTGTCAATACCCCCGCTAAGTCCCAGACAGACTCCCTTTGATTGGGTTTTGTCACAATAGTCTCGAATCCCCAGAACCAGAGCCTGCATCAACCAGCAAGCATCAGAAACTTGGGGGGCTGAAACCGGCTGAGTGGTTTGGGTGTCGACGAGCAGCAAGCTTTCTTCAAAATAGACCGGTTCGATCAGGCGCTTTCCTTGCGCGCTCACCGCCGAGCTACCACCGTCGAAAATCAAATCGTCGTTTGCGCCCACCTGATTGCAAAACAACAACCCAGCCCGAGTGTAACCGCTGACGCGCACAAACAATTCTTCTCGACGCGTGGGCTTGCCCAAATGAAAGGGCGAAGCGGAGAGATTGATGAGCCAGTCGACGGCGCTGTCCCGAACCGCATCCAAGGGCTGCGTCGCATAGAGCCTTTCGACAAAACGGGGAAAATTCCAAATATCTTCGCAAATCGTTACCGCAAAACGCTGGCCCCGTAGCTCAAACTCTAGGCCCGATTGGCCGGGCGCAAAATATCGTGGGTCTTCAAAGACGTCATAAGCAGGTAGCAACTGTTTGCGGTATACCGCCTCAATTGAACCATTTCGGATTAACGCTGCCGAATTGAAATACGGGTTGCCGGTAAAGGATGGGTTTTTTTCTACAAAACCCACCACAACAGCAATTGAAGAGTTCAGGTCTCGAAGACGATCTAGGCAGGCCAGGTTCTGCGCGCAAAGTCCGCCCCCGTCGAGCAAATCCATTGGAGGATAGCCTGTGATCGACAGCTCGGGAAAAACCACCAAACTCGCACCGGCCTGCTCCGCTCGACTTATAAACCGGGATATTTTTTCAGTGTTACCCGCGCAGTCGCCAAGGATCGGGTTAAGCTGGGCTAAGGCGATCTTCACATCAGTTCATTTCTTCTCCGACGTCCGACTTTTCCCCTAAGTCTGGATGCCCGGTAAAACTCTTCTCAAACTCTTCGGGAGAGATTCCCCCCTCTTCCCAAAGGCTACGCATCGCCGGCTCACGAACCCGCAACCAGTTACCCTGCTCTTCGATAATTTCTCCGGCTCCATGCACCATGGGAAAGTACCGCACAAAATCCGATTCATTGCTGCCCAAGCGCCACCGACCCAGTGCCGGAAACAGGCTCGGAAAAAAAACGGCCACACTTCCGAAAAGTAGCACAGCCACCATGCCCAAGAGTGCCCAACGAGAAACCACTGAAGGAGAAAACCGACGGCTACTCGCCTGACACGTCTCGGCGATTCGTAAAGAGGTCTCAACAGTTATCGGCCGACTTTGGATCGAATGTGCCACACTCAACGTTCGACGCAAATCCTCGTGTATTTCAGAGCATTGTTTGCAATCGGCGAGATGGTTCTTCAGCTCTTCGTGCCGAGCGTTGGGCAAGAGCCGCTCAAGATAATCCGACAGCATGCTCTGGCAAAAAAAGCAGGTTGTCACCATTTGGAGTCTCCACCTAGATGCGTGGAAAAAGATGCTTCGTGGACCGGATAGCCTTTAAGTGAATCCTTAAAATCCAGTCGACCACGGTGAAGGCGGTGTCGATAAACTCCCCAGCGCAAGCCGAGAATGCGCGCGGTTTCCTCATCTTCAAAGCGAAGAATATCTCGAAGAATGACGGGCGCTCTTAATTCGGGGTCCACACACCCTAAACGTTCTCGAACTTGTTCCCTGACTTCGCCCTCTTGATTCAAAAGGTCCGTTTCCAGCGACTTCAGAACCCGAGTATCGCGACCGGATAGAGCAGGAGAAAGGGACTGGTGCAATGCTGCTTGAACATGCGCCCAAGCAATTTGAAAGAGGTGCACCCTCAACGCCGACTTAGAAGCGTCGGGGGACAGCGGACCATAGCCCTTGTTGAACGATTCTCCGAATTCTCGGAAAACAGATAGAACGAGTTCGTCTACGGAATTATCCGAAGCTAAAAAATAAGCACAGAAATCGTATACCCGCTGATCGTTCTCTTTGATGAACTCACGCAAGTCAGGAGAGCGGTCTACCGCCTTAGTTGATGCCATAGCACCCGCTATCACAACTCTTTATCGATCGAAATTCAACTCTTCGTCGAAGTCATCAAAACGATCCAGGCTGAAGCTCTCATCCTTTGAACCGCCCGGCTGTTTGTAGCTTATGCCCGTGTCGTATTCGATACGCTCGTATTCCGACTCGAGCACATAGGCTTCTTCCGAGTTGTTCTCTGGAGTGTACTCCGCACTCGCTTTAGGACGGCGACCGCGTCGCCCAGGAGGTTTCCCCCCGAAAAGCGCCCCCTTGCGAGCTCCCCAGCCGCCCTGCGTCTTACGCTTTTCCATCGCTTCCAAAAATTTCTGAGAAATTTTTTTGGATGGACCGGCGTCCGCAGCAGGTGTGGGTGTAGGCGCCGTTTTTTCCGGCGCTGCGTCGTTTTTGCCTCGAAGCGTCAGTGCACGATCTGGCTTGCGCACTGATGCCTTTGCCTTAGTCGTCGTTTTCTCGCGTCTAGACTTAGCCAGCTTGGCCATAAGTCCCCCCCATGCCCCGTTGAAAACTGAATACCCAGGCTTCTTTTCAAGCCCGAAGCATTCCCCCTGTTCCGACTAAAAAGTAGAAAGAATAAATACTAAGGTATATTAATTGGATAATCGGTTTCTGCTTTCTTTGCAATCACAAATTCGCCGAATTTCGATTTAATTTAAAACGTTTGTACCATTTCTGGAAAGTATGCTATTGCCTGTTGTCGACTAAACCAGCTCTGTTTCACGTCGGAGCGGGCCGTCAAATTTTACCGGAGGACGAAATGGCTAAGAAGAAAAAGAAAGCGGCAAAAAAGAAAACCGCTGCGAAAAAGAAACCAGCTAAGAAAAAAGCGGCAAAAAAGAAAGCCGCTGCGAAAAAGAAGCCCGCGAAAAAAGCGGCCAAGAAAAAGGCCGCAAAACGCAAGGCTGCCCCCAAGAAGAAAGCTACCGCAGCCAAGAAAAAAGCATCGCCAGTCAAAGCACCGGCTTCTCCTTTTGCTCAGGCCGCTCGCTCGAACGAAGGACCGTCCCTTTTCTCGGTAGGCTCTGGCCTAACGGGAGTCGGCGCGACCTCGAGTTCCTTCACTTACGGCGAAGAATAGGCGCAAATTACGATGGAGTTGGGTCAGGAGCCACTAAGCTCTTTGACCCAGCACCAGCCTAAGCCTGTTTAGTGCATAAGTGCTCGCCGCATACCGATCGACTTCACGATTGCGGGTGGGTATTTGGATGCGCTCTTCACTCATGCCGCTTGGCCCAGCAACCGCCAAATAAACCGTACCCACCGGATCTTTATCCGTACCGCCCGTAGGCCCCATGTACCCTGTGATGGCCAAAGCATACTCGCAGCCACTCTTTTCTCTCAAATGCAAAGCCAGTTCGCGGGAACATCGGGCAGAAACGGCTTCAACATCGGACACCCGGACGCTCAATAAACTCGCCTTGGCGCCGGTTTGGTAAACCACCGCGCTCCCCCAAAAAACCTCTGAACTACCTGCCACACTGGTCAATCGCTGCGCTAGGACACCACCAGTGCATGACTCTGCCAGAGCGACACGCGCTCCCCGGGACTTTAGCTCCGCTATCACCAGGCTTTCGAGTTCGTGATTGTCTTCGGTAAAACTATACGGTGCCAGGAGGCTTCGAATGCGTTCCACAAACGCACTCCATTTGGACGGCAACTCACGAGCAGGCGCCTTCCAATACAAAACCAAATGGTTTTCGGGCGATTTGGTCCGATACCCTAACCACGCCCCGGCCGGCAACGCCGCTTCGACGGGGTCCATCAACCTTTGCAGTTCAGACTCGGGAATCCCCACGCACTTCCAAACGTGGGAATGGGTATAACCGCCTCCGAGGTCTGTATTGGCTTGCAGCAGCTCGGGCAACACCTCTTGGGTAAAAAGCGGCTTCATCTCGTGAGGCACCCCAGGAAGAAAGTAAAACTGGGCTTTGCCCAGAGTACAAACGAAACCAGGAGCTAGCCCAACCTTGTTGAATAACGCACGCGAACCCTTCGGCGTTTTTATTTGTTTGAGAAGTTGAGGGGTGAGCTCTCTATTGCGCTTGCGCGCAAATACTTGCAGCTGCGCCAAAGACTCGGGGTGGTCCTCTACTTCAGTCCCCAAGTGGTTGGCGACAACCAGCGCGGTCTTATCATCTGAAGTAGGCCCCAGACCGCCGAAACAGACCACAAACCGACACCGTGCGCCCAACTCTTCAAAAGCATTTCGAATAGCAGATTCGTCGTCAGGCACGACTGAACATCTGTCCAGCCTCAATCCATTCTTAAAAAGCTCAGCGGCGACATAAGCGCTATTAGTGTCTGAGATTTTTCCCGTAAGGAGCTCGTCACCAATGGCTAGGGTTTCAATTCGCATGGCTTTCGCGTCGTCGCACAATGACTTTTTTCTCAAGTCGCCGACGCTCTTCCAAACGCAAAAGATCCTCATCACGCTTACGTTTTTCGTGATCCAGCTTGATCTCTTTCATTTTTTCTAGCCACTTGCCCATATCCACGACATCGCCCACCTGAAAACGCACCATTTCTCTCAAGCAGGCAGCGGCAACGTGGAATTTTTTGTGCGCGCGGTTGCGAATTACGAAAAGCTCTGTCGCATGCGCATCCAAGCACAAATCACAAACCACCGGTTCATCCTGATAGTGCGCTCCGACGCATTCCACGGACGCACCTCCACCCAAAATCAAATGCATTCGAGTGGCCATCTGCCGGCGAAGCCGATCTTTTTCTAGCGGATCCATTGCCATAAGGGATCTCCTACCAAACCGCTGCCTTCCATGCAAATATGCAGACATGCTCAACACCCGATACTGCAATATTTTCGTAGCCCTTGGAGCTTACCTCTTTAGTTTTCAGACCGCATTCGCCGACCCGCATCGCAATGGGCTCGATTTTGGCACATCGATCTCAGGCTCGTACGAAGCGCGAAACACACTCATTCAACCAGCGGCTCTGGGTTTTGATACTGAGCTAAACGGAGCAGACTTTACCTCGTCTCTGGCCTATGGAACGAACCCCGACTCTCGTGGCGACTTTAACCTTGCAATGGCATGGGGGATGGTGGGTTTTGGCGCTGAACGCTTTGAAAGCGCGCGTTGGTCGAGGTTTCAGTTCGCCCTGGGAGCACCACTCACGCCATCTCTATTTGCGGGTGTGCGGTTGGGATTATCCCGGTTTGATTCCGGCGCTGCGATGGATTCCTGGGATCTTGGTCTGCAGTTTCGACCAACTAAACACCTCTCAGTGGGACTGCTTGCTAACGGGGTCAATACGCCAAAACTCAGCGGAAACAATCAACCGACTGAGTTTGTTGCCGCCCTTACTCTGCGACCGATTCCGCAGATCGATCTCTCAATAGACGTGTCGAATCAAAACTACTTTAGCGGCCGTTACGAAGGGCAAGGAATGCTGCACTGGAACATTGCAGAAGGTGTTCGGTTGCGGGCGGGCTACCACACCCAGTACCAATGGCTTGCGGGCGTGCAAATTCACTTTGGAAACGTCTCCTTGTTTTCAACTTTTGCTCCCCAAGCGGGCCGAAAGTTCGTGATGGGGTTTCAGTCTGGAACACGCCCATATGCTTCGGCAATCGCTCCAGCTCACTCCACCTTCGTCGCGATTGGCAGCTCTTTATCGGATGAGCGTTACTCTGGTACCCTTTTTGCGAATGCTAGACCTTCGTTGCTGGGGTTACTGCAAACCCTAGAGGGAATACGCAAAGATCCCCACACTCGGCGAGTGCTCGTACGGCTGGATACTTTTCCTCTCGGGTTGGCTTCGGCACACGAAGTTTTTTTAGCAATGCAACGTGTGCGGAAATCGGGGAAGAATATCGATGTATTTCTTTCCAATGCCGGCATCAAGGAATACCTCATCGCTTCTGCAGCTAGCACCATCCACATTGAGCCTGCAGGCGAAATCCGCTGGTTGGGACTGAAGGCTGAGCACTATTTTCTTAAAGGCACCCTCGACAAAATTGGTGTCGAAGCAGAGTTTCTTGCGGCAGGAAAATACAAGTCCGCTCCAGAAATGTTCACTCGAAAAGAGTCCTCAGAAGTTTCCCGAACTTCCACTCTGGAGGAGTTGCGGGACCTCCAAAACACTTTAATTGAGCTTTTGGTTCAAGAGCGCGGTTTCGATAAAAAGCGCTGGGCTGGTCTGCTAGATCTCGGTTTGCTCAGCGCGGAAGAGGCTAAACGCGAGGGCCTAGTAGACGGGATTCGCTCGTTCTCTGCAGTAGCAGCCAACAAATCCGATTGGGACTACCCTGCTCCTTACGCCGCCCCCAGGAAAGATCGACTCGCTCTGCCACCACGAATTGGAGTCGTTGTCGCCGCGGGTAACATTCTACCGACTAAAAACAGGTGGCTTTCGATAGCGGGGACCGATCTCGTTACTCCCCCTGCCATGAGCCAAAAACTAGCCCTAGCCAAATCGGATGCTAGAACAGCCGGAGTCGTTCTGCGCGTCGCAAGTCCAGGGGGGGAAGTTTTGGCCAGTCAAAAAATTGCTGCGGAACTTGAGATCTTAAACAAGACAAAACCCGTCACCGTCTCTATGGGCGATATCGCTGCCAGCGGCGGTTATTATATCGCGGCTCCCAGCCGACGAATTCTCGCTGGGCCCATGACACTAACGGGCTCCATCGGAGTGTTTTTGGGCAAATTCAGTTTTGCCGAACTGTTTAAGAAAATTGACTTGCACAAAGAACTTCTGACGGATGCGCCTTACCCGGGACTTTACTCAGAACACCGAGCGTGGAACGCAAAAGAACGCTTGGTCATGGAACGCCGCCTCAAGAGCTATTACTCGGACTTTCTGGCCCATGTGGGCCGATTCCGCGGCCTGGATTCGGCCCGCGTCGAATCCGTCGCTCAAGGTCGTGTCTGGACTGGAAAACAAGCCAAAAAACAAAACCTCGTGGACGAAATGGGCGGATACCAAGAAGCTATCGAAAGCGCGGCCAGCGCAGCGGGCTTAGACCCCTCCGAAGTAGAGGCATGGGAAATTGAGTCTGACTCAGGCTGGTTTGATCTGCCTAGTTTGGACGCTCTGACAAAGGCGAATCAAGCCCCGGTGGAATTGCAGCTTCTCACTTCCCCGTTTAGCAGACAGGAATTGCAGTGGTTATCAACCATAAAGGATTCTCGGTTCTTGTACCTAGCTCCGCTTTCTCCGCCGGACGCATAGCCTGTGTTAGAATAATTCCCTGTGAAGAAACGAGCTGCATTACGATCGGCCGTGTTGTTTATTGGGCTACCGGAAGACTTTCGCCGGGCCCATAATACAGCGCTCTCACATTTATCCTTGGACACCACCTGGATAGCCGGAGGCGAACTCCCTAAGGCCTCCAGCAAAATAAAAATCCTTGTGCTCGGATTGGACCATCGACTCAATCAGGCCCCGGCATACTGGGAAAAACTCCGGCATACGTTTCCGCAAGCGGATATTGTTGCCATTTCCAGCAAAAATTCGGCAGCATTTGCGATGAACTGTCTCCATGAGGGGTTTTCCGATTTTCTCGCTCAACCGGTCAGCCCGGATGAGCTGGCGCTCTGTCTCCTGCGCAGTCGTCAGCGTTTTGAAAGCATGCAAAGTGGGCCGGTTAGTGCAGATGCGGATCGCTCTTTAACCCAGATCTCTGCATGTACCTCAATATCGACTTTGCGATTGCGAACCTGCGGTGCTCTGGCCCGATTGCTCAACGCCCAGCAGGTCCAATGGCTTGCAAAAGCTCCCCGCCCGCGGAAGAAGAGTGCTGTAGTTTTGCCCTGCCGAAAAAAGAGCCACGGAGTATTTCTCATCGAGGGACTTCCCAAAAAAATAAACTCCGTCCAAAACGAACAGGCTGCAGCCTTGGTTCAACACGCCGAGCTCACTTTTCTCAACCTAAAACACGTCGAAAAACTTAAACGGCAAACGTTTATCGATGATCTGACTGGACTATACAATTACCGTTACCTGCAGTTTGCCTTAGAGGCCTCTGCTTCGGACTGGGAGCTAAACAAACATCCATTTGCAGTGCTCTTTATCGATGTGGACCGATTTAAACTGGTAAATGACCGCCACGGACATTTGGTAGGAAGCGAATTTCTAACCGCTCTGGGCAAAGTAATCAAAAATGCCGTACGTACTATTGATTGGGTTTTTCGATACGGCGGTGATGAATTCGTCATTTTGCTGCGGGAAACAGCGCCATTCAAAGCCGCACAGATAGCGGAACGTCTACGAAACCAGATCGAGAACAGAACCTTTCTCATCCGAAACACCCGACTGAAGGCCACTCTGAGCATTGGTATCGCAAGCTACCCAGAGCACACCAAGAGCGTTCAGCGCCTGATTGAGTTGGCAGACTCGGCGATGTATCAAGCCAAAAAAACCCGCAACCGGGTGTGCGTGGCACTTCCAAAACGGCCTCGACTTCAAAGACGCGCTCGTCCAGAGCCCTCTCTCTAGGCTCACGCCGATAGGGATTGAAAACAAAAGTAAAATCTGGCAAAAACTCGGCCGGAGGAACAGGTCGCATGCGCTATTTATCTTTGGGTCTTTTGCTCTTAGCAGGTGTTTTATTTCCTACGTCGGTCCAGTCAGCCATTGGACCTGATTCGTCCGCAGCTCCAGCCATCCCTTCGATCCAGCAGAACGTGCCTGCCTCTTCGACTTCTCGTCTGAAAATGGACCTTTTCGGCTGGTCAGGCAGCAACGCTTTGAGCAGGTGGGACGGGCGCAAGGCGAAAGCGGATGGCTCCCAAGGCGGGCCTATAGAGGTCAACAATCAAGTTATCCTGAGCCTTCCAGCGTTCGGTGGGTTGGATTATTCGCTGGTGACGCATTGGGTGCTTCAGCCGACTATGGGTGTTTTGGTCCGAGGCCTCGATCCTGCGGTCGGTGTGCAGGGAGTAATCTACGAAAACGGCGGTTTCTCTTATTGGGCTCGCTACCACACTGCGATTCCTGTCACCGAGTCGAGTAGAAGCAAGGGGCTAATCACGAAGCCCGAAGCAGTGAATTCTTTTTCATATCGATTCGCCGGAACTAAGATCAAGCTGGAAGCAGTGATTGTCCCGTCGATGGAAATTTTTGACAATGGCGATGCCAGCACTTTTGTTTATGCGAGCCCCCGCTTTTATTATCTGATGAACGATTCGTTCTGGTTGATGAGCATTCTGGAAACCGGGTGGACTTCGACCAAAGGACAAAATCCCTTGGTATTGGCGCAGGCCGACCCAGCCACTCTCGGTTTTGGGTTCCGCTATACTTCCGACGGTGGCAAAGGACTCTACGTTCAGCCTTTTTTGAATATTTTCCCATTTGGACAGGCTATCGCGTCGACTGCGCACTTGGGTGTCATTTTCGGCGGTCCGTTACTTTAAGGAAGGGCTGAATTGAAAATTCTCAGAGGTCTATTTAGCACTATCGCCGTTCTTGCCTTATTCGCCCCTGCGACAGGGTGGAGCGCGATCGAGGGGAGTCTTAGCGAAGAAGTCCCCGCGGCCCCGTTTTCAAGACTCGGGTTGGAACTGTATAGCTGGACCTATTCCAACCCTCTTAGCAATTGGAACGGCCGCGCGGCGACCGCGGACGGGTCTGAGGGAGATCCGGTAGAGGTTTGGAATCAGTTAACCCTGAGCACGCCCCTATTCGGAAGTCTGCATCTCGAAGTCACTCCGCAGTTTGTATTGCGGCTCGGACCATCCGAGGACAGCCGCTTTCGTTTAGAAGACCCTTCTGTCGGGGTGGAAGGCGATCTGATAGATTCCGAGGCTTTTACGCTCTGGGCGCGATATGAAGTGCTCTTACCCGTTGCGGCCGAGAGTCGTGAGAGCGGAATGCTGTTTGCTCCCCAAGCGAGTCAGACACTGGAGTGGCGAATCCCCAATACGCGATTGCGGGCGGAGCTGACTTTTATTCCGGTTCTGAAGTTCTATGCAGACGGCACTAAACTCGGGGCAGTTTATCTTAGCCCCCGTGTGTATTACAGCATTTCGGACTCGCTGGATGTTTTTTCAATCTTAGAGAGCAATTTTGAATCTCCCGAAGGCGAGCATTTTCTTCAACTCAAACTCGTAGATAGTGTGAGTGTGGGCGCTGGGGTTCGGTACCAGTCCGGGCAAGAAGGCTTTTGGGTTCAACCGTTTCTCAACGTCTACCCAAGCGGCCGCATGGCTTCGAACGCGCACCTGGGTGTATTTTTCGGCGGGCCCCTACTTTAGTTCTCTAGACGGCTGCAATCGCACGGCGACCTTGTCGATCGTTTGACCCAATGCTAGCCAGACTCCGGTAAGTTCCAACTCTAACCCCTCAACGGCGACCCGACGGAGCAGTGCTTCGCAAGGGCGGTTCTCCGACGCCGAATCCCATCCCCAAAGTACTACCTCCACCCGCTGAGGTTCCGACGACACTCGGCTAACCTGCATTTGGGAGAGCTGGCAGGCTCCGGTGTGCGGGTTTCGGAAGGTAATGCTTTGTCGCCTCTCAAAATCGATCTCAGAAAAAGTCCGCTTTTCCCCGCCGAAAGCCACGGTCTCCGCTTCGATAATCAGGCTGGCCAAGCGCGTAGTTCCCAAATTAGTCACACTTACCTCCGGCACCCCATCGAAGCTTCCGCGGATCTCATACTGAGCTATGGTCTGGAGCTCCCCTTCAAAGGGCTTGGACTCACCGCAACCTAACAAGCCCAGAATAGCCAGGCTAAATGTCACGGTAAACATTCGATAATATAGTGTTTTATGCATAGAATTGAGCGCCTCTTTCTGCCCAAGCGGGTTTAGCCTTGCGGCACCTATAACGCATGGTGTAAAACACTCCCTTCGAATCTACTTTTGGATGGGGGGATTCAATAACTGCCTCGGGCAGAGCCCTCCGGTATTTCGGTTTCATTTTTTAGGAGTGGCAATGCGCGCAAATACCCTCATGAAACTACTTCGGCGAGTTGGCGAACCCGTTAAACGGCTAAGTTTCAACCTGGTGCTAGCCTTGGTGGTTCTGCAGCTTGCGTTACCACAGGCAGCGGTTTTGGCTGCCCCACCAGAAGATTCCTCGCCGATGCCGCTCCGCGGTGATTCCGACCCAGAAATCCAAAATGCCGACCCGCATTTGCTAGAGGTCGATAACTACTTTCAGCGGCTGACCGCAAAAGGCGAGATCACCAATCCTTCCGGAGGCGCCTTGTTTGATGGGCCTCAGACCCTCGAAGTATACGACGCTATCGGAGAGGAAGATCGCGTCATTGCACAGCACTCGCTCTCTGCCATCGATACCGCTCGCGAAAAAGTCGTTTTCTTTGCGAACGAAATCGAAGTGTTCTACGACGCCACCCGAAGACGTTTGGAGTTCCAACGTTGGGTTTTTGACAAAAAACTGAACCGCCGCAAAAAAACCCACGCCCATATTTTTGGGGGAGTCCAACTCACAGGCGAAGTGGAAAAGGTCGTCGCCCGCGACAAAAACGTCACTCTGATTTCCACCTCGCATCACGGGGTTTTGGGCGGATTGACCCAAGTTTTAATGTCGGGCTTGTTCAACACTTTCATCCCTTTGACGACTTTTTATCCCGCGGCCTCAGTCGCAGGGCAGGGCGCACAGATTGTCTCTCTAGAGTTCGTAAACCCGGAATCTTCCCCTCGGGAAACTCGGGATGCAGACAACGGAATCACTCTGAAGTACGGTGAAAAGGACCTGGTGATTGAGATAGCTTCTGGCGAGCAAACTCAATCCGTCCGGTTTGACTACCGCAAAGACGTCAATGCGCGTTTGAAAGTGCACACTTTGATGGTTCTGTACTTGCTTCAAGCCGCAAGCCCAGACCTTGAACTGATTCCTCAGATCCAAGAAATCACCCAAAAAAACCGAGAGGCGCTTTTGCCTCTGCAAAAGAAGTTAGAAACTCTAGCTCTGCAAGATCCCGGCGGCCTCTCCTTAGCCACTCTACGCTCGACAGCCCATTCTATCGAGCTAGGTAAAATGGCCGGATTGCTCAAACCCAACAATAGGGGACAAGACGCGTTTGAACGGCTCGCCCAAGACCATACTTATGAGTGGCTGGCAGATGACTGGCGGCGCTTGCACGCGAAAATCGAAGAGTCGCGACGGTACGAAAAGCTCGAAGCCGCTCGGCACGGTCTCCCTGAAAACCGGATCCAGAGAACCTGGGCCGAAGTGCTTGCCTCAAACTTAGCCAATCCCGAAAAATCTGTCGCTGATACGGTCGCCGAAATCGCAAAGCACCGCGCGGACGCTTCGAGTAGCTTGACCCAAGACTTGATCTCGCTGGCCAGAAAACAACTCACTCCCGCAAAGCTGACTATTTTGGGAATGGCCGTTGCTGGGGACCTTACCAATCAGGCCACCGGCGGCAAAGTGACCGGGGCGCTCTTTTCGGTGGTTTCTAATCTGTTTGGTTGGAGCACACAAACTTGGGGAATCCGATCGCTTGTTCTGGAAACGGCTGAACATTCCGCGAATTACTTGCAGCCCTTTGCGTTTACTTCGGTTGTTGCGCTGCTCGGAACGCTATTGCTCTTTCAACCGGTGAGTTACATTCTGGCCAAGACAGTGGCCATTATCCGGGATGAGAAGAACGAAGACGGTACGCACTGGACCTCAGCTCAAGCGTTTTTTAGTTACGGCGGCCGCGTTTACGCTCACTTGACCTACCCTGTTCAACTTTTTCTTTGGAAACTTTTAGGTCAGAAGAACGTCACCACTGCTCTCGAAAACGGGGGAGGCATCTCCACGCCCGGAGCACTGCACTTGCCGTTTGTCGCAAGTGCTGCAGAGAAGGCCAAGGAAAAGATGACCCGCCACTTGGATCAAGTGGCACTACGCAAACAACGCGCTATGCTCATTGCCGCTCTGGCAGTGTCTGAAGTTCTTAAGTCGGAAGGCAAACATATCGATCCCCCGACCTTGCTCATGCTCTTGTCAGCACACGAAGCAGGAAAACTCAGCGAGTTCAATCGCCTGCTCACCGAGCTGCCGCCCAACGCGGAATGGGAAAAAATCGCTGCCTACGTGTATAAAGATCTGACTGCCTTACATGACGACGGCGTCGGCGAACTAGATGCGCAATCGATCAATGGCTACTCCCAAGCCATGGCAAAGGCGGTCTCGCATTTGGTAAAAATGAATACCCCGGCGGAAGGGCTAGCGGGTTGTTTAGCCAAAGGTGCAACGGCTTCGTGTCAATGGATCGGCCAAAAAGCCAGGCAGTTTGGCGCATGGACCAGTTCCATTGGCGGCTGGCTTGCGACCGGCGGAGCTTCTTACCATTTCTACAAAAGGTTTAGAGGATTCCGCGTGAGCCCCAACGACGTTAAAGTCGCTGATCACCAAATGCGCTACGACTATGCCGGAAGCGAAATCATGGCCGCCGCGACCGATTCGCAGCGTTTTCCAGTCGCTTTCCAGGTGGGGCATCACCTGGACAAATTGCTGGCGTCCATCGCGGATGCTGCGGAACAGGTCGGCATTTACGGCGCTCAGGGCGGTGTGGAAATCGCCATGATCAACCAGGGCGAGCTGTCCTCCTTGGCAAAGCCTTCTCCGACGGTCTCGAGTTTGGCTTACCGCCGGGATCACTTGGATTATGTTCCTCCCGGTGAAGATCGCAACGAGTACCAACTGGGCAGAGGTAAACAAGACAGCGTGCTTCATAGCATCGGAACGGCTGGCGCAACACTCCTCGATCCAGAGCAAGGGTTGCCGAAAGTATTCCATACGCATTTGCGTCGTATGGACGCAACCGTCCAAGCTATCCAGGGAAAGGGACTGTTGGGTTACCTCCCCCGAGTGGCCGCGCTGATAATGATTTCGTTGGTCGCAGCCGCGCAATCTGACTCCGGACTTTCGAGCTGGGAATTGCAAGAAGTTCTCTCGGCCTCTGGTTCGGGACTCCTGAAACAAGCCAACGTATTGTTCAATAAACTCTCGTTGGTGTACGGAGCCGGTGGCCTGGCGGCTGGCTATGCGCTGATCTGGGCGCCTGTTATCTGGCTTCAGAACACGTTGGAAAATCGTGTCAAGGATTCGCGAGACCAGCTTGTGGCCGCAGATCACTTTCTGGAGCAGGGCTTGCGTAACGATGAGGCCGAGCAGATTCAAGACGGCGTAGCTATTCTGCTCACGCTCTACGATAAAAGCGGAACGGCCTTACCGTCACAGTTTGAGCTAGCTCCGAACCTTTATACATGGGAGTTGGCGCGGGAACTGGCAGAGTACGCGCAAGCCCACCCCCCTGTCGCAACGGTGATCAACCAAAAGGTCTCGATGTTTAACAATATCGCGATCGGAGCGCTTATATCGACCGTTCTAGCGCTCACATTGAGCCACGACATGTATGATCCAAAACTGGAAATCTTGCCCCAGCTGACGACATCGCTCATGGCTTTTACGGCGACTTACTTTGGGGTCAAACTCATTGGGCCTCATGCCGGTAAGCCCATACAGTTCGTCAAGTCTTGTGCGGCTGCGATTCTAGGCAAAACAAAACCGACCGAGTAAAAAACTCGGTCGGCTCTGTTGGATCTTTTTTTCTATTTGCTTACAGGTGTGAGGCCATTTCTTGTACCGCACTTGCGGCGCGTTCACGCAGGGCCTCTTCGGACTGCGCTTTGAGCTTGGTCTCAAACTCCGATGCAGGAACCAGCATCGGCTTTTTCACTTGGAACGATTGAGACATTTTGAGTTCATAGCCTGAGTCGCCATCTACGCGCATGACCTGCAGCTCACCGAACACGCCTTTGAGATAGCGGCCGTTACCGCTCGCCTCTACTGAGCTGGATTGGAACACATCACGCAATACGTTGATGCCATCCGAAGCAATGTGTGTCGTCCCGCGCGCCACAGCGCCTTCACCCATTTCAAGTGCGGTGGAGTAGGCCATGCTAGGCAAGCCCTTGTAGCTACCTTCTACGCCATTTTCCATTCGGCTATCACGCGGAAGCTGGGCAACGAGGTGGTTGCGTAGAGCCGCAATACCTCCTCCGCCTTTGCCTTCGAAATAGCAAACAATTTGCGCTTTACCGTTGAAGGAGCCTCCTTCGACTACCGGAGGAGCCACCCATCTGATGGCGCTGCAATCGTAGTCCGTGATTTGCGCGACCTGCCGGATGGAGGCATGAGTTGGATTGAACAAACCCGCTATAAAAGCGAGTATCTGCATAATGATCTGGATAATTGTTACAAAAGACATGAATCACCCCAAATAATATTCCGTTACCATTGGATAGGGTAAAGTATGCCGGGAGTTTGCCGATGAAAGATGCCGTAACTATGAAGAGCTCTGCACAAAACCGCTACTAGGTCTTGGTTCGCACTTTATTCCGACCGGAGTGCTTGGCCTGGTACAAAGCGTGATCCGCTCGGCGCACGAGTTCTTTTGCGTCGATCTTTTGGTCAGGGTCGGAAACCGCATACCCAAAGCTGCACGTCCGCTTAAGGCTGGACTTGCCGTCCGAAAACTCATGGGACTCAATCACAGAGCGCAGGCGTTCAGCAAAAGTGGCCGTACCTTCTTCGGTGGTTTCGGTCAACACGATCAAAAACTCGTCGCCCCCGTACCGGGCTGCAAAATCGACATCGCGCATATTGCGCTTGATCAACGCGCCCAATTCTTTGATCACAAAACTCCCAAACAAGTGATCATTCGTATCATTCACTTCTTTGAAGTGATCAATGTCCATCATGATGCAGGAGATTCTACGCTCATAACGCTTGGCTCGCCGCAACTCGGCTTCAATGCGCTCGTACATCGAACGCATATTAAACAGCCCCGTGATGTCATCGGTGACAGAGAGTTCTTGGAGTTTGGCGTTAGCGGCTTTGAGAGCATCGTAGAGATCTTTGATTCGAAAGCGTACTTTGACTCGAGAGATCAGCTCACCAAAACGGAATGGTTTGCGGATGTAATCGTCTGCCCCCGCCCCCAGACAATCTACAATGAGATCCTGGTCGGCGTTGGCGGAAACGAAAACCACGGCGACGTACTTATCCTGGCTTCGTAGTTTTTTCAGGGTTTCCAGGCCGTTCGTGCCGGGCATGTTGTAATCCAGCAAGACGAGTTCGGGGTGCCAGCTCTCTATCTTGGCCAATGCCTCGGCGCAGGACGATGCTTGCTCTACAGCGAATTTTTCTACGCCAAGAGCCTCGGCCATGAGCTTGAGGTTCAATGCATCATCATCGACAACCAGAATGCGCCTGCCCGTCAGGGAACGTTCGACCATGGGCTCTCTCTCCTTGCTGCCTTTGCGCTTATTCGCCTAAAAGCGACTTGCCTGGTGTTTCGGGCAACCGCGGCAGAGACGTCTCAGGGAACACCCCCGTCAGCGATTCCAGAAATGCGACGATATCACCCACCTGTTCCTCAGTTAGAGTCTTGTTGAGCTGTGTGCTCGCCATGACCCGCACCGCCTCATCGAGAGTAGGGACTTTTCCATTATGAAAATAAGGCGCCGTTAAAGCGATGTTTCGCCAGGTAGGAACTCGCCACATTCCTTTATCTTCTTCTTTCTTAGTGGCTTCAGCTCGCCCGGGATCCGCGGTCAGCGCATACTTTTTAACAAAAGAGCTTTCGGGAAAGACTGGGAATTTCTGATAAAAGCCAGTGCCTTGGGGTAGAGCCGGCCCCGCAAAGTTTGGCCCCATATGACAGGCAATACAACCCACTTCCACTACAGCCTTGTACCCCTTTTCCGCTCGGGTAGAGATCGCCTTTTTATCACCACGCAAGTACCGATCGAACGGGCTATTGGGCGTGATCAAAGTGCGCTCGTAGGCCGCAATGGCTTTGGCCAGGTTATCGATAGTCATCGCATCCTTGCCAAAAATTTTAGCAAACTGCTCCACATAACCCGGAATAGTCTTCACTCGCGCCATGACCGCGTCGTGGTTTGGCATGGCCATCTCCACCGGATTGGTCAATGGGCCCTTGGCCTGCTCTTCAAGCGATGGCGCTCGCCCATCCCAAAACTGCACGGACAAAAAGGCTGCATTCCAAACGGTAGGGGCACTTCGTCCCCCAAGTTTGCCCCCCACACCGACGGAATTGGGACGAGCGTCCGCCCCGCCGGACATCACATTATGGCAAGAATTGCACGATACAGTACCGTCTTTGGAAAGCCGTGGATCGAAATAGAGCTGCTTGCCCAAGCGGACTTTGTCGGCGGTTTGCGGGTTGTCCTTGGGTATCGGGGGATTTTTCGGAAGTGGTTGAAACGGCCCTTCAGCGCGAACGGTAGTTACCAAAACCCAGGCAAAAATGGCGACAGCAAACTTCATCCAACCCCCTTTTGGCTCAGTTCATCACCATAAGCCAAGCATTTCAAGCGCTTGTTACCATTCGGAGCTCAGGCCAAACTGGCACCACTGGTGTCCTTCACACTACCCAATACTGGGAAAAATTTTCTTACCGGTGCTTGCCAAAGCAGGCATTTCCTTTGCACAGTGAGCCTTTTGAATGGGAGGGGTCTTGCACCAAGAAAACAGAATGAAATACCAAGCGATCGTGATGGGGCTAAGTGCCTTGCTCTGCGTAGTGGGTTGCACTGGCGGTTCCCGACTGCAAAAAGACGTCTTGTTCATCGGCAACGGCGCGGAGCCTCAGGAACTCGACCCCCACATCACTTCGGGAGTTAGCGAACACCGAATTCAGCAAAATATTTTTGAGGCGTTAGTCAGCATTCATCCCGAAACCCTTGAACCCATCCCAGGGGACGCCGAGAGCTGGACACTCTCAAAAGACGGTCGCACCTATACCTTTAAGATCCGCAACGACGCTAAATGGTCCAACGGTGATGCAGTCACAGCACACGATTACGTTTATGCTTGGACGCGACTGCTCAAACCCGAAACGGCAGCGGAATATGCTTATCAGGGGTACTATTTCGTCAATGGCAAAGAATTCAACACGGGCAAAATCACAGACCCCTCAAAGCTGGGCTTCAAAGCTCTCGACGATAAAACTCTCGAGGTCATACTCGTTCACCCAACCCCTTTTTTCTTAAGCCTCCTGTACCACCATTCTTTGCTTCCCGTACACCGAAAGACCATCGAAACCCACGGCACAAAGTGGACTCGTCCTGGGAATATCGTGACCAATGGCGCTTTTGTCGTCTCTAAATGGGAAACCAACAAAAAAATCGTCATCGTGCCGAACCCTCACTTCCGCGAGCGAGACAAAATCACCTTAAAAGAGGCACATTTTCTGCCTATCGAAAACCTCGATACCGAAGAAAAGATGTTCCGAGCTGGAAAGCTCAATGTGACCTATGAAATTCCCTTGGAAAAAATCCAGAGCTGGAAAAAAGATACGTCGGGTGTCTACCTGGAATACCCGTATTTGGGGAGCTACTTTTATTGGATTAACACCAAGAAAAAACCTCTCGACGACAAACGCGTACGCAAGGCCCTGAACCTAGCGATCGATCGCAAACAGCTGGTGGACCATGTCACCCTGGGAGACCAGCTCCCGGGAACCATGTTCGTCCCCCCCGGCACCGCTGGTTACGAGCCGCCCACATCGTTACTCCCGGTCGATCTCTCTCGTGTGGAAGAAGCAAAGAAGCTGCTTGCCGAGGCCGGCTATCCGGGCGGAAAAGGCATTCCAGAGATAGAAATCCTCTACAACACGCATGAGGGGCATAAGAAAATTGCCGAAGCGTTACAACAAATGTGGAAAAAACACCTGGGTGTGAATGTTCGTCTCTATAACCAGGAATGGAAAGTCTATGTGGACTCACTCAAGCAGATGCAGTTTGGGCTAGGCCGCCAGGGATGGATTGGTGATTACAATGATCCTACGACTTTTTTGGAGCTCTTGGTGTCGGATAACGGAAACAACCGATCCGGTTGGAAAAACGCTCAATACGATACCTTGATCGAAAAAGCCGGCAAAGAATTCGACAAGAAAAAACGGCTGGGGTATTTCCGCCAAGCCGAAGAGCTCTTGCTCGAAGAATTGCCGATTATCCCGATGTACATTTACAAACGGCATTATCTCAAGACCAAGAACGTGACCGGGTGGTACTCGAATATTGAGGACCACCACCCGCTCAAGTACGTGACAGTAAACTAGAAAGAGGAACCGCCCTTGGGCATTGGGTATCTCATTCGCCGATTGATCGTCCTGGTGCCGGTGTTCTTGCTGGTGGTGACACTGGTGTTTTTTTTGATTCGTTTTGCACCCGGTGGCCCCTTTGATGGAGAAAAAAATGTTTCTCCTGAAATTCTGCGCAACCTGCAGGCCAAGTACCACATGGACGAACCCCTGACGGCTCAATACGTGCGCTACCTTGGAAATCTACTCCAAGGCGATCTGGGCCCTTCATTCAAGTACGCAAATCGCACTGTCAATGAACTCATCGCACAGGCATTTCCGGTGTCGATAGAGCTGGGGTTATTGTCATTGGGGTGGGCGTTGGTAATCGGACTGCTCGCGGGAGCAATTGCGTCGACAAAGCCAAATTCGGTTTGGGACTACGTGCCCATGTCGTTTTCACTACTGGGTATCTGTCTACCGACCTTTGTAGTGGGGCCGCTACTAGTGCTCGTGTTTGGCCTTTGGCTGGGATGGCTGCCGGTAGCAGGGTGGGATACGTGGCAAGATCGGGTGCTGCCCTCGGCCACTCTGGGATTTGCCTACGCAGCCTATATCTCCCGGCTAACTCGCGCTGGGCTCATCGAAATCCGAAGTCAGGACTTCATCCGCACAGCTAGAGCCAAGGGAGTTTCGGAGGCGAGAGTGCTGGTCTTTCATTCCCTGCGCGGAGGGTTATTGCCAGTAGTCTCCTATCTTGGCCCGGCGCTGGCCGGCATTGTCACAGGAGCGCTCGTCACTGAGACTATTTTTGATATCCCGGGGCTGGGAAGGTTTTTCATCCAAAGCGCCATCAATCGCGACTACACCGTCGTCATGGGAACATCGCTGCTCTATTTTGCATTGATATTTGCCTGCAATCTCCTGGCCGATGTTGTCTATGCGCTCATGGACCCCAGGGTGAAATATGACTAGCCTTTGGGACGAAGCACTTTGGAAAGTGCGCAAAAACCGCTTTGCCCGATTTAGTGCTTGGATCTTGGCGGCCGAAGTCGTCCTGTTTTTGCTCACACCTTGGATTGCACCCTATGGATTTGAAGTGCAAGACCTCGAAAACCGGCTCGCCATGCCATCGGCAGCGCATTGGTTTGGCACCGACACTTTGGGGCGCGATCTTTTCACTCGCATGCTCTACGGGGGGCGCATTTCGCTCTTTGTGGGAGTGGTTGCATCCTTAGTCGCCGTGGTGGTGGGAGTGGTCTACGGCGCCATCAGCGGGTTTGTCGGCGGTAGACTAGATTCCTGGATGATGCGATTGGTAGACATCCTCTACGCGGTGCCATTCTTGTTTTTGGTCATCATTCTCATGGTCTTTTTTGGGCGCAACTTTGTCCTGCTCTTCGTTGCGCTGGGACTCACCCAATGGCTCACCATGGCGCGGATTGTGCGAGGGCAGGTGCTCTCGCTCAAGCAAAAAGAGTTTGTCGAAGCGGCCCGCGCCATGGGAGTTTCGGGGCGCAGTATTCTCGCCAAGCACCTGATTCCCAACAGTCTTGGGCCCGTGATTGTGTACCTGACGCTAACGATCCCTTCAGTGATTTTAGAAGAAGCGTTCTTGAGCTTTTTGGGATTGGGAGTTCAAGCGCCCATGGCGTCCTGGGGGACCCTCATCTCCAACGGCGTGGAGGTCATGGAAATGGCACCGTGGTTGCTGCTGCTGCCCAGCCTCGCGCTATCGACCACGCTGTTCTGTTTGAATTTCCTCGGCGATGGTCTCCGAGACGCTTTGGATCCGAAAGGAGCCAGAGACTAGTGGACACAAAAAAGCCATTGCTCCGCATTCAAGATCTGCGGGCGCACTTTCACACTCGCCGCGGGATCGTCAAAGCAGTCGATGGGATTAGTTTTGATGTCGGCGAAAGTGAAACCGTCTGCTTGGTGGGAGAAAGCGGCAGTGGCAAAACCGTTTCGCAACTCAGCTACCTACGCCTGCTTCCTGAGCCGCCCTTGAAAATCGTCGGCGGTTCCGTGCACTTTCAAGACAAGAACTTGCTCGAGTTTAGCCCCTCACAAATGCGGGCCGTGCGAGGGTTTGGGATCAGCATGATTTTCCAAGAGCCAATGACCTCGCTCAACCCGTACCTTACCATTGGGAGCCAGCTCGCCGAGCCTTTGCAGGTGCATTTGAAACGCAGCAAAAAGCTTGCACTTGTAGAAGCACAGGCGGCTTTGGAACGCACCGGAATTGTCGACGCGCACCGAGCGCTGTCGCTCTACCCCCATGAATTTAGCGGTGGCATGCGCCAGCGCGTGATGATCGCCATGGCGCTCACGACCAAGCCCAAGCTGCTCATTGCCGACGAACCTACAACAGCACTGGATGTCACGGTGCAGGCGCAGATATTGACCCTGCTCAAAGACATTCAAAAAGAAACCGGCATGTCCATCTTGTTCATTACCCATGATCTCGCGGTGGTCGCTTCCCTAGCTGAACGGGTGGTGGTCATGAACTCTGGCCTGATTGTAGAGCAAGGGCCTGTGGAAGCTATTTTTTATCGCACCCAGCACCCCTATACACGCGCACTGCTCAAAGCGACTCCTCGAATGGATGGGGAAACCAAACAAGCACCCGGAGGGCCTACCGCCATGAAGACGGTTGCCAAGATCCAAGACCTGAGTGTGCAGTACCCCGTGCGTGGCGGATTTTTGGGGCTTGTCCCCAAACCTCCCTTACGGGCAGTGGATCAAGTTTCATTAGAGTTGGGCGAAGGAGAAATCCTCGGACTTGTCGGAGAGTCTGGATGTGGAAAAAGCTCACTAGGAAAAGCATTCATGCGCCTCATCGAACCCGCTGCCGGCCGCATCGAAATCGGAGGGGTAGATTTCACTTCCCTCCGAGGCGAGAAGCTGCGACAGCAGCGTGCGCAGATCCAGATGGTCTTTCAGGATCCGTACGCGTCTTTGGACCCAAGAATGACGGTTTTTCAGGCTCTATGTGAGCCATTGCTCGCCCACCACCGGCTGGAGAACTCGGAGCTGCAGGCACGGGCTACACAAGCCCTAGAAAGAGTGGGACTGACCGCAAAAGATTTGCAACGCTATCCGCACGAATTTTCGGGTGGACAAAGGCAACGCATTGCCATTGCGAGGGCTTTGATTCTCAAACCCAAAATCCTAGTCGCGGACGAGCCGGTTTCGTCTCTGGATGTTTCTGTGCAGGCGCAGATTTTGAACCTTTTGCTCGATATCCAAGAAGAGCTCAAACTTTCGATGGTGTTTATTTCGCATAATCTCGCTGTGGTGAAATATCTCGCCGATCGGATTGCGGTGATGTACCTGGGAAAAATAGTGGAGCTAGCCGACCAAGAAGATCTTTTTCGCTCCCCACAACACCCTTATACCCAGGCGCTATTGGCGGCCGTTCCCATTCCAGACCCTCAGCTCGAGCGCAAGCGGCAGTGCACCCCTCTTCAAGGAGAACCGCCGTCGGCCATGCGCCGGCCTGTGGGGTGCCCGTTCCAATCGCGTTGTCCGCTGGTATACGATCGGTGCCGCAATGAATCGCCCTCTCTTGAAGTGACTTCAGACAGTGGACACCGAGTGAGTTGCTTTGCCGTGGGCAAAGCGCATCACACGCTGTAGACGCGCATATTGTCACTACGACTACCAACTCCTAGACAGAGAACCCTTGGAATACACGCGCGTAGACTGTCCGTGTAATAGGGGACAGTTTACGTCACTCTTGGTACGCCATTTGCTTTTATTTTTCCCGTCCGAAGAAAAGTTTTAGCAGAGGTGATGCATGGTACTGGGAAAAGTCCTCGTCGTTGACGATGAAGAAAGCATACGCGAGTTTTTCGAAATCATGTTGAAGCGAGAAGGGTACGAAGTATCCACCGCTGCCAACGGTGCCGAAGGACTCGACCGTCTGAAAAAAGAACGGTTTGATCTGGTGATCTCGGATATTCAAATGCCTGAAATGTCCGGAATGGAACTGCTCCAAGCGGCCAAAGAAGTCGACCCAGAGCTGGTTGTGCTGATGATCACAGCCTTCGGCAACACCGAAACCGCGGTCGAAGCCATGAAGCTCGGCGCGTATGACTACGTTCAAAAACCTTTTAAAATAGATGAAGTTAAAATCATCATCCGCCAAGCACTCGAAAAACGCAGTTTGCGCATGGAAAACGCCTTGCTCAAACGCGAGCTGGGCACCAAGTACGCGTTCGACAACCTCATTGGCTCAGCCCCTCCAATGCTGCGCATTTACGAGATGGTCAAGCGTGTTGCCAATACCAAAAGCTCCGTGCTCATCACGGGAGAGAGCGGAACCGGAAAAGAATTGATCGCACGTGCGATCCATTTCAACGGGCCGTTGAAAGACTTGCCATTTGTCACGGTGAACTGTGGAGCGATCCCAGAGAACCTGATGGAAAGTGAAATGTTCGGGCACAAAAAGGGTTCTTTTACCGGTGCGATTGCCGACAAAAAGGGCCTTTTCGAAGTGGCCAACGGTGGAACGATTTTCTTGGATGAGTTGGGAGAATTGCCGCTCCCTATGCAGGTCAAGTTGCTGCGTGTGATCCAGGAAGGGACTTTCAAACGCGTTGGCGGCACCGAAGACATCACCGTGGATGTGCGAGTGATTTCGGCCACCAACAAAACCCTAGACGCCGAAGTGCGGGCGGGTCGGTTCCGAGAAGACCTTTTTTACCGCATGAACGTCATCCAGATCCATTGCCCCCCGCTGCGCGAACGCCGCGAGGACGTCCCGATGCTGGCGAACCACTTTTTGGAAAAATTCGCCAAAAGCTTGGGAGTGGAAGTCAAACGCATCGGAAACGAAGCGATGGATGTCCTTAAAAAGTACCACTTTCCTGGAAACGTCCGAGAACTAGAAAACATCATCGAACGCACGGTCGCGCTGGAACCTGGAAACACGATCCTGCCCGAAAGCCTGCCGCGCCACCTGCTCGATGCGCAGCAACCTTCGGCTGGGCCGTTGGATGCGAACAAGATCGAGATATTGAGCGATCAAGGCATCGATCTCGAGAAACTCACCGCCGACTTCGAACGTACCTTGCTCACCAAAGCGTTGCAGCAGGCCGGCGGCATCAAAAAACGGGCGGCCAAACTGCTGGGCATTAGCTTTCGCAGCATGCGCTACCGTGTGGACAAGTACAGCTTGGGAGCGTTGAGCATTGATGACGATGAAGATCTCAGCGATGCCAGCGGTAGTTAAGCCTAGCGGCACGCGACGGCTAAGTTTGAAGTGACCCCAAAGTACAAACGGCCCAAGAGCAGCGATGCTCTTGGGCCGTTTGAGTTTGTAAAGCTGGCCTAAAGGCGTTTACTTGACGCCGTCCTGATAGTTGGTCAGAGTCCGAGTGTTGTTGATCGTCCAACCATCCATATCTCCACTAGCAGAGGCTCCGGGCGCAATGGCGCCGGATGCCCCTGCGGTGAAACTTCCAGCGGCCGCCGCAATGCTCCCCGCTGTTGTTGGGTAGGCACAAGTGCTTGCCGTAACATTCCCCGTTTTTATATTAATTGTACCGGTATGGTAGCTTGGAAAGGCCGTATTAAAGGGGGCAGCATTTGCTGGGACCGGCGTGGTAGCTGCGGCACAATTGGTTCCAGTGTAGAATCCCAATGTGTAGATTCCGGTTCCTCCATCCATCTCAAAACCCATTTTGTTTAGGTGGTTGCCGTAAGTGCTGTACTCCGCAAAAAACCCGGTCTCTGCAGTGTAGATGCCGCCCAAGTTTACTCGGGCTTCGGATTTTTTGGATTTTTGGATCATGCGTTTGAAGGTCGGCACGCCAATCGTCGAGAGCACGCCGATGATCGCGACAACGATGAGCAGCTCCACTAATGTGAAACCGCGTTTAGCACTTCGCTTGAAAAGTCGAATCTGCATTTTTTAATCTCCTTAAGTAGGGAGCAGGGGGTGGAAGTCCGCACAGTGAATCGAACTCCATTCATTATAGCGGGATCTGCAGCGGTTTTCCCCAAAAAAACAGGGGCTTTTCTAACCATATGGAACCAGGCTTTTTCCTAGCCGTACCGACGAGAGATTGGACACCGCCCGCGCAATAAAGTGACACTCCGTGCCGAAAAACTCAACGGAACTTCTTGGCAAACCCAGGCTTGTTTGTTTGCTTGCCCCGCGTTATCGCCAGCGCGTCTGCAGGCACATCCTGGGTGATCGTCGAACCCGAAGCAATATAACACCCCGCACCAAGGCGCACGGGAGCGACAAGCTGCGTGTCGCTGCCCACAAAAACCCGATCTTCGATAATGGTCTTGTGCTTTTTCTTGCCGTCGTAGTTGCACGTAATCAACCCACAACCTAAATTCACTTCAGCGCCGATCTCTGCATCGCCAATGTAAGACAGGTGCGAAGCTTTGGACCCTTCGCCGAGCTGGCTCGCCTTGACCTCGACAAAATTGCCGATTTTTACCTTGGGCCCCAGCACGGTATCCGGCCGCAGGTGCGCATACGGCCCAACAGTGCTCCCCGGACCAACCTGGCTCCGTTCAAGATACGAACCCTGCTTCACGTGCACACCGGCTGCGAGTTCACATCCCACCACGCGGCAGCCCGCTTCGATCACCGAGCCCCCTCCAACGACCGAATCGATCAACAGGCACCCACGCTCAATCAACACATCGGGTTCGATTTCACACAAAGCGTCGATCCAGATCGAATCCGGATCTTGTAATGTCACACCCGATAGCATCCAGGCTTCGTTCACACGACGGCGTAGCACCGCTTCTACCCGCGCCAGCGCAACGCGATCGTTGATGCCGGTCATTTCTTCACTGTCTTCCAAGCAGACGGAATTTACTTTCTTCCCTTGCTGGACCAGACTCTCCACAACGTCAGTAAGATACTGCTCTCCCTGCGCGTTGCCCTTGCCTAGCCGATGAAGTGCTGGCCAAAGAAGCTCGGAACGAAACACATACACACCCGTGTTTACTTCGCAAATCTCACGCTCCCCTGGGGAGCAATCGGCTTCTTCACGAATGCCGCACACCGCTCCCGTAGTGTCGCGCAAAATGCGGCCATAGCCCTTGGGGACTGTTACTTCCGCGGTTAATACGGCAGCTTCGCCCTCGGCTCGCAATAGAGCCTCCACAGAGCTCGGACGCAGCAGCACCACATCGCCACACAAAACCAGAACTCTCCCACCCTTTTTTTCGAGCAACGCCGCCGTCTGCAATACAGCATGCCCGGTACCATTTTGCTCTTTCTGCACTGCAAACTGCACATCGTTGTACGCCGAGCAAGCCTGACGAACTTGATCCTCACCATGGCCAACCACCACCGTCACGCTCTGAGGCGAAAGCGATCGCGCCAGGTCCAAAACGGGATGCAACATCGGACGAAACAAAACAGGGTGCAGCACTTTGGGCAGAGAGGAATGCATGCGCTTTCCTTTTCCAGCTGCCAAGACAACAACGTGAAGCGGTTCTTTCATATCGAGCGTAGGCTAACAGTAGGTGCGGGCGGTTTCAATGTCGGCACCGATTTGACGCCGCAAACTCTCCATCCCATCAAATCGCTTCTCCGCCCGAATCCAATCAAGAAACTCTACCTCAATCGTTTGGCCGTAGAGATCTTGCTTAAAGTCCAGCAGATGCGTTTCCAGAACGGGTTTGGAAGACTTTGTTTCGAATGTGGGGCGAACCCCCAGGTTAGTGACTGCGCCGATTTTTCCGCCGTTCCAGCGGACGCGGGTTGCATACACGCCCGCTTGGGGCACGACCTTTAAATCGGAAAAGTGCAGATTGGCCGTTGGAATGCCTAGCTGCTTTCCCCTGCCCTGGCCAGGGACCACCTTGCCTTCTATGGAATACGGCCGACCCAAGAGCACCGCTGCTTGGGCCACCTTTCCCTCGCGCAAGGCTCTACGGATCTCAGTGCTGCTGATGCGAGCCCCCCCTTCCACTACCGCAGGAATCACTGCTGTATGAACGCGCGCTTTACTCCCGCACCGTTGGAGAAGCACCGTATCCCCCGCTCTCTTGCTGCCAAAACGAAAATCTTCTCCAACGTGCACGCTCGAAGCCTGGAGGGCCTGAACCAAATACCTCTGGTAAAACTCTTCGGGAGACAACTCCGCCAAAGCGGAATTGAAGGGCAACACAAACAGAACGGTCGCACCGGCTTGGGCGATCAATTCGGATTTTTCGCCATCCGTAGTCAGGCGGTGCCCTGTCGAGGAACCACTGAGCACTTCCTGCGGGTGCGGCGAAAAAGTAAGCACGCATGCCGGAACCGAATGCAAACGAGCGCTTTCACAGGCTGACGCGATTAACGCCTGGTGCCCACGGTGCATGCCATCAAGGTTCCCAATAGCTACCGCGCCACCTCGGTATACGTGGCTGGGCAATCGCTGTAATTCTTCCACTGAACGGACGAGGATCATGTCGGCTTCGACTTAAGACCGGCGCTTTTTTCTGGCAGCAGTCCCTGCTTTTTTAACGACTTTGCGAATTTTCTTACGGGTTTTCTGGGCGGCTTTTTTTTCCAAATTCGCGAGAGTGCGGAAGTAGTTAAAAAGCTCGTTCAAGCCTTGATTGACTTGGGAAGAAAACTTTTCGAGTTGGGCTTTGCCCTGAGCTTTGGCGGCGAGGCTTTTGACATCAAAACCCTTTACCGCGTCGCGGACTTTGGTTTCGTAAAGACTGAGTTGCTTGGACAAGTCTTCGACTTGCTTGTCGGTCAAAAAGCGCTTGAGCTCGGATTTAATTTTATTGGAAACCATTTTCGGGTGCCTCCTTGGTACGGCGGCCCCTACTCTATAACCGAAGTCTAAAAGGCACAAAGGGTATCTGGGTTTACTATCCCTTTATAGGGGACGTATCGGTAGAAGTACCCCTTCTTGGATTCGTACATTTGAAGCTCGTTGGTCAGCGTATAGTAATAGTCAAAAGTTCCCTGATCGCCGGCTTGAACCTGCGTTCCGCCCGAAGTGTACTGAATGCGCACCATCTGAGACTGAGGGTTGGGGGACCAAACCAAAGTTTCGGCAGCCTGTTCGTACGGGGTGTTGTCGACCACAAGCTTCACATCCCCGGTATTGTTCCGGTTGAAAGTCACAATCAGAAAGTTGAAATTATCCAGTTTGGAGGCAAAGGCGGGGTCCGTAGTCGAGACCAAGCGCCATTGGGTGTCCACCATGGACTTAAACGCCATGGTCTCAGGCAGCTGGCACCGGCGCTGGCAGGCCGCGCCGGTCAAACTGAGTCCAGCAATCAGAGCCAGGCGGCCCAAAAGCATAATGCGCCTTTTAAATAGAGGTTTCATCTCATCCCTGTATTCTGCAAAGGCCGGACCGAAGAATACACCCCGTCATTTCTATTTTTATTAAATACTTTCGGTAGGTTAGGGTCCGTGCGAGAGGCGCAAAAACGCCTATTTCGTCGCTAAGCAGCAGAATACAGCCATTTAAAGCAAAGCATTTCAAACACTTGCACTGCCCAAATGTGAAACACTCTTCACGAAGCGTGTCTAAAGAATGGCGCCGCAGAATCCGTTGAAGAGGGAAGCAAGGCAAGGAAACGCGTTGCGGGTATGGCCCAAGGATCGGGTGATTTGGAGAACCCTATGGCCAAGCCGCCCAAAAACTTAGACGCGATTACCGATCCGCTCCACCAGATCTTTGAGCACTTTTTGCTCACTCGATCGTACGAGAACGCCGCTGCGTTTACCAAGCAGCTCGCTGAAACTTACGTCCACTATTTAGACTCCACAAACGCGCACATGCCCTTCGAGGCGCGCCAAACTGTCCTTGAAGACCTGGCCACCGAAGCGCACGAAATGCTGGTCAAACGCATGTACGGCTCAAACGAAGTGATCGATAGCGTGACTACTGGACAAGTCCACCAATACCGCGACGGCAAGGTCGTTGACCCACACCCGTTGAACATGCCGGAACTTTCCAAAACCGCGAGCAACGACAAAGAATAGGTTACAAACTCGCTACCGGAGCGTGGGACCAAGCTTGGTGTTGAAACAACGCTTGGTAGACGCCTTGTTTCTCCAGCAAACTCGCGTGCGTGCCCTGCTCCTGAACCACCCCACGCTCGACTACGATAATAGAATCGGCCTGTTGAATCGTCGAAAACCGGTGCGCAACGATGAGAGCAGTTCGCCCCTCAATCAACTCATCTAAAGCGGCTTGAACTGCTTTTTCAGAGCCGCTATCCAAGCTCGAAGTCGCTTCGTCCAGGATCAAAATAGGCGCAGACTTGAGAAATGCGCGGGCAATGGCAATGCGCTGTCGCTCTCCACCAGACAGGCGCATCCCACGATCCCCCAATAGAGTATGTTCTTTTTCCGGAAGTCGACTCACAAACTCACGGCAATTGGCGTGTTCTAGCGCCTGCCAAACCTCGTCGGAACTCGCTGCCGGATTTCCATATCGGACGTTTTCAAAAACGGATTCATTGAACAGAAAAACGTCTTGGGTCACGTACGAAAGCAGAGATCTCAGCTCCGCCAGATCCATGGAGCGAGTGTCTTTGCCATCGATAAGTATCTTTCCTGCCGTCGCTTCGTAGAGCCGCGGCAGCAGATTTACGATACTGGTCTTACCACCGCCACTCTGACCAACCAGAGCGAGTTTCTGACCGCACTTTAACTCAAACGAAACACCTCGCAGGGCTTCGTGTTTGCCGTAACTCAAGAAAACATTCTCGTAGCGAATGGACTTTTCGAACACAGCTTTGCGTAGCGACACAGAACGAACGGAGGGGACATCCAAAAGCTGGTAAACGCGATCGGCAGCCGCCTCCGCGGCACGCAGCTTAAGGTGGGCATTGTTCATCTGTTTGATCGGCATTTGTGCGAGTCCGAGCGCGATGACAAAACCAATGAGATCTCCCGCCGACAAAGCTCCCTCCCCCGTCTGCATCGCTCCGTAGGCGATGACCGAGGCCATCAACCCCGCTCCGATTAGCTCCACCAACGGCGTCGTGATTTCCTGAACGCGGATCGACTGGAGCGCCGTTGCAAAGTACTGTCGCTGGATGGTATTGAAACGATCGCTAAGCACTTTTTCCAAACCGAAAACCTTTACTACCCTGGAGCCAACCAGCACTTCTTGGCACAGCGAAACCAACTCTGAAAACTGTACGAGGTTTTTGGACATGTACCGTTTGACGGAAGCGCCCGACCACGAGAACAACCAGATGACGGAAGGGACAACGATGACCGTCGCCAAAGCCAAGCGCCAATCAAAATAAAACGCAGCACCAATAAGCCCCAAAAAAGTAAATGGCTCCTTGAACAAGTCCCAGATGGTATCAAATCCGCTACTGAGCTGCTGAAGGTCGTTTTGGATACTGGAAAGCATTTCACCGGTTTTAACGCGATCGAGGTGCGGCTGAGGCAAGTGTAGGTACTTGTCAAAAAGCGCTTCGCGAAAGCGGACCAAGACTTTCTCGCAAAGCGACCGCCGCAGGACATTGTAGAGGTACTTTGCTATCCCGCTGATCACAAAAATTCCAACAAGCGCGAGCGGCAACCAGGTCGGAAAGGCACTTTTTCGATCCGCCTGGAGATGGTCGATAATGAGCTGGGTGATCTTGACGCTTGCCGGTTGAACGGCCGAAATCACGAGCCCCAGGAGCAGAACTGCAGCAATCGACATTCGGTAGGGAGAAAACTCCCCCAGTAGGCGCCGTGCGGTGGAATGGGTACGGTTTTGCATCGGCCGGAGCATAGCCGAGTCTGCAGGACCACGCCAGGCCTAAGCCGTTCGACGGGTGGGCACGCCGGGGCGGGAGGCCCTTTTGGTAAAGTCACCCTTTTCCACTAGGTGAAATTCAAAAGAGCGTTCGCTTTGAATGACGGCCTCCAAACGATGAGAAATTCCCTTGAGGGGTTCGGCCAGCGTCCTCAGAACGATGAAGACCGTGCCGTTTTGAACGACGCAGATATCTGTGACTCGGATTTCTGTGGCGAATTTGGCTTCAAGCTTTTGGTTTTCAAAGTTGGACAAGGGTTTGAGGTCTTTTCGAGCGACGCTATATTTGAGGTAATAGACCGGGTCGCCCGCATCAAGTCGCTGAAAATAGTTTTGAACGCGGATGCGGGAGGCTTTTTCGAGCAAGACGATGAGAGTTGTGCAAATGATCGAAAGTCCCAGAAAAACGACAAAAGGCAGAGAAGTAAACTCCACTGCACCGGGCTGACTCAGATAGGAACAGATTCCTACGCCTACGAATTGGATGAGCCCCATCACCGACAACACATAACGCAACGGCAGATTGGATTGCACCAACCGGTGATGCAAATGCCCTTTGTCCGGCTTGAACGGCGAGCGACCGGAACTCAAACGCAGGATCAATACGGCCCCTAGATCAGAGAGTGGGACCAAGAAGCAAAGTGCAGACAAAGACACTCGTGAAAATGCCGAGGGAGAATCGAACCCCACGGACAAATGCGCAACGGCCGCGAGAAAACTAAAAAAGTAGCTCCCCACATTGCCCAAGAATCCCCCTCGCCGCATGACGTTGAGGTAGAGAAACGGGACCAGGGCTCCGGCTAGCACGCAGGAAAGGATTACGTAGGGAAACGCCGATAGATGCGCTGAGGCGGTGAAAGGTAAAATGCCGAACGCAGTTAATAATACAATCCCCGCCAACCCATCGATACCATCGATAAAGTTGACTGCATTCATGACTGTGACCACAAAAAGAGTGCCGAGTAACAGCCCGCCTACGCCAAACCGAGAACCCAACGACGTCGAAATCTGCGGATCCAAAAACACCGCTGCCGAGGCACAAACGACCTGAAAGAAAAGCTTGTCCAGGGCGGGAAGCGAACGCCTATCGTCGTAATAACCCATCACTCCGATGATGACGGCAGGAGTCACAACCCAAGGACTTACTGGAAAATAAAGGCTGATAATGCCGAGAGTCAAAAGCGCGATAACCGCAAGACTCGGACCCACAATAGGCACGTGGTCGTCAGTAAGGCCTCTGGCCTTGGGCCAGTCAATGAGTCCCAAGGCGCGTGCGAAGCGTGTGTTGAGAAACAAAAGAGGGATCACTGCGGCAAAGCCGACACTTAGGTAGATGCTTGCATCTAAATAAAAGCGAGACAGTGTCGCCATTTTTTTACTTTTAAAGAATTAGGTGGAAATAAGACGGCCTCATTATCTCTTACGAAAACCGCTTTGGCCAACGACTATTTTCGAGCTCAAAGAACGCGCGCGTTTTGATACAATGGGGCGCCACCTCGAAAGGAACGACGATTTGGCTCTGAAAAAAAAGGTCTGCTTGGGGATCAGTTACGGTCACGGGGACTCTTCTGCTGCGTTGATTGTCGACGGACATTTGGTTGCTGCCGCTGAAGAGGAACGTTTTTCGCGCATCAAGCACGATGCTGGTTTTCCGCGTCAAGCCATTCAATATTGTTTACGCCATGCAGGCCTTACAGGCCGCGATGTGTCGACGGTGGCCGTTGCCAAAGATCGACGAAAACACTTGCTCCGAAAACTCTGGCTTTTATTCACGCACCCGCAGCTCGTTGAACAAGGTGCGAGAAAGAACCGCGAAATATCTCCCTCAAAGGAGCTCTCGGCCCTAGGAATCACTTCCGCACGGGCGATGAAAATGGAGCACCATTTTGCTCATTTGTTGAGCTCACGATTTCTATCTAAGGATGAATCGACGGCGCTTATCAGTATTGATGGTTTAGGAGATTTTGTTTCTGTCGCAATGGCGCGTCCCATCAATCACTCTGTCCAAATTGTCGATCGCGTGTTTTTTCCCCACTCATTGGGATTTTTTTACACTGCAATGACACAGTACTTGGGGTTTCCACATTATGGGGATGAGTTTAAAGTCATGGGCCTTTCGAGTCTGGGCAAGAATGAATACCCTCACGCCATGCAGTCACTTGTCCGCGAGAAAGCCGATCTGGGATTTGAACTAAACCTAGAAGCATTTCCCATCCTGAAAAGCCCGATGCGCTTTTCGATCGAGAACTCTCAACCCAAGCTCAAACCTTTTTACAATACTCCGCTCTTGACTCAGATCATCGGCCTGCCGCCTCGCAAGCCTTTGGATCCGCTTTTGCCCGCACACGCAAACCTTGCTCTCTCGGTGCAATTGCGCTTTGAGGAGATAGCCAATCGACTCCTTGGACAGCTCTATGAACGTGTAAGTCTAAACTCGGTTGCGCTATCTGGCGGGTGCGCGCACAACAGTGTTTGGGTGGGAAAGATCCCGCGCCGCACGCCTTTTCAGAATGTTTTTGTCGCCCCGGCTTCGCACGATGCAGGGCTGGCTGTCGGAGCCGCCATGGGCGCGGCGAATGTAGAAGTAATGCCAGAGTCAGAACATTGGGCACTGCTGGGACCGGACATCGATGAAGTGTCCGTCACTCCCGCTCTGCCCGAGGGGCTGCAACGCGAAGATTTCACAGACGACGCTAGCCTTATCCGATGGATGGTCGAAGAACTTTCCAAAGAAAAAATAATCGGCCTGATGCAAGGGCGACTCGAGTTCGGTCCTCGGGCCCTGGGATCTCGTTCTATTCTAGCTGACCCTCGCAAGGCGGTGATGAAGCAACGCCTTAACGATCGGGTCAAACACCGAGAGCCGTTTCGTCCCTTTGCCGCTTCCGTTTTGGCCGAGCACCAAGCGCTTTGGTTCAAAAATACGTTCGAATGCCCCACGATGGAAGGCGTGTTTGAAGTCGAAGATCGGATCCGTTCCAAGATCGCCGCAGTCGTACACGCGGACGGAAGCTGCCGTATCCAAACCGTGCGAAAAGAAACGCAGCGGTTTTATTGGGAACTCATCGAAGCGTTTCGCCAAAAAACGGGCATTCCGATGCTACTCAATACATCGTTCAACGACAGTGAACCCATCGTTTGCACTCCAGCGGATGCATTGAGGTGTTTTCAAAACACGGACTTGGATTACTTAGTGATTGGTCGCAGCCTGTACTTAAAATCCGCGCAAAGCCAAACGCTAACGGCGTGATCTCGGCTTTTGTGACAACCAAAGCTGCACAGCATGGCTAACGCCCTGGTACCCGTGAGTAGGTACATTAGCGAACTGCGTTCGAACAGAGGCGGGAGCATTGTCCAGCACATAAGAGGTACCAGCCCATTCCAGTAGATCGACGTCGTTGTAGTCATTTCCGATAGCAAGCACTTCGGACGGGTCGATGCCCAATCGACTAGCTACCCAGTTTGCTCCCTTGGATTTGGAAGCGTGGGGAGAAAAGGCTTCGATCCAAAGACTCTTGCCATCCAAAGGAGAAGTCGCACGAACGACGCTGAGCTGCGGCAGTTGCTGCCGCAGGCTGAGATAGGGCAAATCAGGGTCGCCCTGCGGGGAAATCGCCAAGACCTGGCTGGCGGGGGACTGGGGGGGCCGGGTTTCCCATGGCCTTGCCCGCTCCGGGTGGAGACCCAAGCGGTGTTCAAAGTCGGGGTTGAGGACCGACCCCTTACGAAAATAGAAAGGTTGCGCGTGGGGAATGGGGTCGTGAACCATGAAGTCCAGGTCGTGGGCCAAAAACACTTCGGTGGCGGCTTCGGTTTCTTCGCTGGACAGATTGTGGTGCGCTAGAAGCTTGCCGGACTTCCAGTCTACGATTCCAGCGCCCGAAGAAAACACCAAGTAATCTATCGGAAAGTCCGAAGGCAAAACACGTTGAACTCCCCACCACGCTCGCCCGGTCGCGATCAGTCGGGGGATGCCCTGTTCGCCTAATGCGCGCAAGGTTTGGATGTCGCTTTGCGAAACGCCATGCTCGCGAAATAGCAGGGTGCCATCGAGATCCGAAACGACCATGCGTTAGTGTATCTCCCAGATAAAGTGCATGGTCTTCGTGGACTGCTCCCAAAATTTGGAAGTGGCAAAATGTTTCATCCCCGCCAGTCCTCTGCCACCCGCGCGGAGCCCCAACTGCTCCCGAACTTCTTCGTGGGCGAGTGGATCATCCTCGGAAAGAGCGTGGGGTAGGTTTGCGGGATCAAACCCCTCGCCTTCGTCTTGAACAGAGGCATACAAAACGCCCGCCCCCTCGCTCGGGCCTGAAACGAAATGCAATCGGATGCGAACGTGAGTTCCGGGGCGGCGTCTGTTTCCCCATTCGACGGCATTGAGGGCAGCTTCTTCCAAACAAAAGTGAATATTAAAGAGTATTTTCTTCCGATGGTCAGTAGAGAGTGGCAAGAGCTGGAGCCGCGCTTCAATGGCCTTCAACGCAGCTCGGGTGACTGACGAGACTTCTTCTTTGGGGAGATCGCCTGCAAAGGTGAGCAGAGCCTTGCCATCAGGCTCCCAACTCACGGTGACCCCACTGCCGGAGGGAAACGCGCGCTCGAGTTGTTTTTCTAGGATTTCGTTGGAGCACAGCCCCCAAGCGAGTGATGAAACCAGATACCCCGATACAAGTATTCCCCAAAACCGCATCGATCCCCCCATTTCGAACCCACCCAGTCGCTCCCAGCCTGGAGTACTATACATCCTGACTGAGAGTTAGGCACTAGCCTAAGCCATTGAATTCTCCACCCAAACCCAATTGTGAAGTCCGGCACACAATCGCTCTATAAAAAAGTTCGTCAACCGCACAAGAAGTTCTCAGCTGTAAACTGGCGGTATACGAATTGCATTTTCCCTTGGGTAACCCCGAGGAAGTAAAATGCCACCACTCACCGCAAACAAAGCAATCGCTGCCGTATTTCTGATTCCATTAGTAACAGCCTGTTCTGGTCAAGTCGGCTTTACCGGCTACTTGCCTTTGAATGATCAAACGTTAAACGCCGATCTCACTGTTTCGGATCCAGATGTCGAAGTCGATCCTCCAGCCCCGGGAGGCGATCCGGCTACAGTCACGCGTGCGCCGAAAGGTGCTCCCGCGTCGGTAGGGGCGTTGGACGGTTCGATGTATTCGTTTAACATTCCGTTCTCCTCAAACTCGTCGATGATAGAGTTCAATGATTTTGGTGCGGCGCTACCGGAGCACGCGGTGGTGACAAAAGTGACGGCGAGAGTGCACGAATTCGCCAAAGAAGACGGGAACCATTTTTATTTTATTCTCGACTTCGGCGTGAAAGATATTCTCGCCGAGCTCTATGACTCTGTCAGTGGCGATGCGCTCAGTCCCAACCTGGGCCAGAATCACAAAGTCGTTAGCTGGAGCGTCACCTCCGGCGTTCCGATCCCCTATCGCGAATATGTTTTATTGGAATCTGTAGACGGCAGCAGCGTCATGGACGCCGCCGTGTTGAACCAATCGACGACGGGTCTGCGACTCCAGTATCACAACCAGTTCTTCAAGAGCGATTACGCTACAGTAAGCATCGATCAGGTCGAGCTTATCATCGATTACCACTAACCGTACGCGGTACCTTTCTCGAAAAAGGTACCGCGTACCGCATTGTCTAGGTTTTGCGCGCCGGTTTGAGCACTCGCTCAGAATACATCTCTCTTCCACACCCTCCCAGCCATGGACGACTAGGCCTTCGTTTTGCACCTTCTTTGAGCCTATTTAGTGTTTGGTTGGGGGATGGGATCTTGCGCAGCGCTATCATGGCATGTCTTTTTGGGCTGATGACGTCGACGGCCTCCGCCGATTTCGGCTGGGGAATGAAAGTTTATCCGGATAAGCATTCAGCTGCTTCCGATTACTCTGAAAGCCGAGAAACCGTCGGCGCAGACCATACCTGGATCCAATCCGCCCTCGCCGCAATGGAAGCCTACTGTAAGAGGGTCACCGGCAAAGAGGTTTCACTATCGGCCAATTACTTTTTATACAGGCGCATGTCGCGTTTGATTAAGGAATTTGAAAAGGAACCGCGCAGCGACGTCCTGAACTCTCTTAATCTCGGAAACGCCACCCTAGGCTTGAACTCCGATACCGAGGAAGGAATGCAGGAACTTGTGAATGAATTCAGTAAAGGGGCAATACTGACCCAGCAAGAGTTTCAGCCTACCCAGCCGATCCACCGCGAACTCCACAAAGCGATGCCGACGATTGTAGACGACTCCGTGCAGGAGTTTCTCAAGCGCAATCCATCCATCGCCAAAAAAGACCTCCTCAGAGCCGACTCTGCGGAGACGGAGCGGCTGCACCAACACCTCAGAAAGCAGATCCCCGAAAAAGCCTGCACGACCTTGGAGTGCCTTGCCCAAGCAGCTCTCCAACGCCCGGAAGCCAGAGCTGCCGCAGCTCAAGACAGCGCCACGAACCTGAAATCCACCTCCGCCGATCTCCTGGAGTGCCTAAAAAAACCCGTCCGGATTGGGGGATACACCTTTTCCTCGGACGAAACCGAGACGAGACGCCAGAATAAACTATTTTTTGGGAGAAATTTTTTCATCGGGCCGCAGGAAATGTTGGTGCACCATATTAACGCGGGCATACCCGTGTGGTGTCGCTCAAGATACAACCGAGTCAACCGCGATTTTAATATCATTGCCTACGAGTTTCACCCCGAAACCAAAACCGTTTCTTTCACGGCACGCCACCCCAATGGCAAGAATACTTTTGAGACAAACGAAAAAAATCTCGACTGTATTCAAGTCTATTGGATTGAGCCGCAGGAGTAGCGGATGCGATGGAGGAGCGGCATCTTACTGCTCGTGATTTCGACTGGTGGTTCGGTGTGCGCTGAAATCCTCCCCTTAAAAAACTTCAATACCGTGCACCCTTCTCCCCTGATTTCGGATTTTCTTAATCAGGTTCAACCCCAGAGCAACGCACCCGCCGTACGGGCAAGTTCTATCCTCGAGCAGGTAGCAAACTCGCTAAACGAAACCCCACTACCGCAATCTGTACCACAGTATTCGTTTTCTATTGTACCCTCCCGAAACGAAAATTTTTCCTCTCCGATGTCGGTACTGGAAGTGGCGGCACAATCACTCAACGCCTCCCCTCGAGAGGATCGCCTCTCGGGTGTGCTGGCACAGATCCAAGACGTGCTTCAAAACCACCCATTTCCGACGTTTGCGACCGAGGAACCTCACCAAAAAGTCGTTATGAGCGGTCGTTGGTCGATTCGGTTTGCTGAGCTTCACACCCGAGCAGAAAAGGAATGGGCTGCGGCTCATCAAAAGAAGATTGAAAACATTCTTTTGGAAAACTTTGAAGTGACCGCCAACGGGGCAAGAGTTTTACCGATTGCGGGAGCGGCTATTGAGCAGAAAACGCCAGCGATTGAGGAGTACCGAAGGGCGCTTCAAGACTATGCAGACTTTTATAAGCGCGTGAGTTGGCACCTTCAAGAGGGAGATCCGCTGACCGGCGACCGAGACCCTTTTGCCCTGCGCGAACATTTACATGAGTATGTTCCGCTCACCGCGCGGGTGAAAAAGGGCATTGAAAGAACCCGCCAGCTCGCACTGCAAACGGCTGTAATTGAGCAAAACACGGGTCGCCACCTGAGTGAGGTCAGAATGCCAGAGACTGGTGAACTCTTACACGCTTGGCTGGACCACTATGTCGAAAAAATCGCCTCTCCAGACGAATCCGATTTGCAGCAGGCAAAAAACCTGCTCGAGAAAAATATCGCTGATTTTGAGGATCAGGTTCTGCGGGCAGAAAAACGATTTGAGGAAGAAAGAAGGGACGTCATCGCATTAATAGCTGCGCGAAACCCACCTACGCACATGAAAAACGGATGGGACACCCTAGCTCTCTACCACCTGTCTCCAACAAGAGTGGGGGCAGCCGCGGGTGTTCTTGCTGGTGCTTTCTTGGCGCACCGGAAACACTACAGAATCCCAGCTCGGCGTGCGCAAATACTGAAGGCGGCGCACACGGACCGGTGGGATACGCGTTGCGTGCTGGCGTTTAGAACATTGGGTAACGGTCGCTCTGAGCTGGTGGCTCGGGTACCCGAGGATCATTCCAGCTTAGCAGGAATTAAACAGCCTTTTCACACGCGCTCGGAGTTTCCGGACGCTGCGGTCTATTCGCAGCTGGAGGGCGATGCGCAGGCTGGTCGACCTGTTTACCAGGGGATGACCTCATTGCCCTCGGTGAGGAGCATTTCGTTGGGACATGGAAAGCGCTACTATGACATCGCGGACGGGGAGTTGCGGCTCACGCCTCGTTCCGCCGCGAACACGACCCTGGTGCAGATTCCCCACCCCACCAAACCGAGCGAGTGGATAACTTTGGATGAGGCAACAGTAGAAGCGATGCGCGGCTATGACGATGGTAGAGAACCCAGTGTCGCGGCTGACGAAAACGGCGGCTTCGTTCTTCCGCTGAGTAAAGGTGCTTCATCGATAAAATCTGTTGGCAAATCCTTGGCAAGCCCTCTGCTTGCGATGGTTCCGCAGGGTTTTGAACTCCCGGGTTTCGAAAAGCAATGGCGACCGGACCGTCGGGTGCTGTCTTTCACCCGAAAGTCTGATGGTTTTCAGCTGGTGTTTGATCTAGTGAGCGGCGACATGATGCTCCGGCTGCACGCTGGTCTCGGCAACACGGGAATCACCAAACCATTCGTCGAGCGCTGGAGCACCTGGCAATCCGAACGCTTGCTGGAGAATCCAGAGGGCTTTGATGCATATTTAGATCAGCTCAATCAATGAGCACAAAATACCCGCCCTTGGCATCTCGGTGAATGGCCATATGAGGATATTCAGAAAAGAGTGCATTTTTTTCTTCGTCGACCTTGGAGTCTTCGATAAGCGTTGCGATGAGTTCGTCCACCGACTTCCCCGAGTAGTAGGCGCCTCGAAGGGGCTTTAGCAGATACTCACTAGGTTCGGAGAACTGGCTATTGGATTTCCAGCGGGAGAGTTGGTTGGCATAACCAGAACTCCAGACGTAAGGAGTGAGTTTTTTCTCCTGGCGCAGGGTATTTATCCGCTCCAACACCTCTATATCGGCCAGAGAAATCGGCAAGCGGCCATCCGGAAACACGCGCTTCGCCAAAGCTTTGCATTGCCCGCAAGTTCCCAACTCTTGAAACAAACCAAACTCGGCGCTGGTTTCGTAGCTCCCGGTACTGAGGAGCTTGGCTTTAGTAGCGCCTTTAATATTGATAAAATCTAAAGAGGCAAACGAAGCTTTGGTTACGCTCAGACGCGTGCCGATACCTTCTTGAATGACATACACGTCCTGAAAATCTTTGAGTTCCAGAGGCTCCACCGAGTTGTAAAATCGCTTTTTAGGCGGCATAGGGTCTGCGGCACCGTCCTTTGAGTGGAATGGAAAACGCACCGAATTCGAGAACTTCTCGCCATTATAAAAAAAGACATTGGCGGTGTCGGGAGTCGTGACATAGGTGAAATGGTAAGTCCCTTCTTTCTCCCCCCGCGCGACGTAGAAGCCCAGGTCCAACTCCTGAGCCTTCACTGTCCCCCCCGCTAAAACCAGCAGACCTAAACCCAAGACATAAGCACGTTTCATGGTTTCTCCACCTAATAAGGGCCTCAAAATGGCCAGGGGACTGATAGCACAAGGCCAGCAAAAAAGGTAAACTAAGGTTAGCTGAGGTGGGTGTGCCCGTGCTTTTCTTCTTGATATTTCAACAGGTTCTGTACGCAGCCCCACCTGTCTCGGGTCCCATTCTCGAAATGAAGTCTCCCTGTCCCACGGAGTACTCCAACCTAGTTGAACACCCCCACCGGGCCAGCCTGCCCCAGGAGCTCACGCAGATAGAAACTGAGGCACTTCGGGATATGCTTGGCTCCCTTTTGCAGAAATTTTCTGAACTGACCGAAGCTCAGGTGCGTTTGGACCCGGACGGCAAGATTACCGAAGCGTTGAAGGAGATTTACCCAGAGGGCGGCCTGACACCAAGGGCCCTAGCCGATCTTGCCACCGACCGGTTCGGAAGCTGGAATTATGCCGTCTTGGCTGCCTCTCAAACAAATCCGCAACAAGGCCGCACCCAAAGGTGGGATGAGGTTACTGTGCTGCGGGCTCTGAGCTACCTCCGTCGTCAAAATGTTCCCCTAAACGCCGTATATTTAAGGGGTGGAGGAGAAGAAAAAATCTCTCAGCTGCTCGGGCAGATAGGTATTAATGCAGGGGGATCGGCTTTAGTTGCAGCTGCTCGTCGACATTTGGGATCCTTGGAAAAAGCGATCGAGCGAGAAGGCAAATACAAAGGGATTCGACAAGCTTGGAACAGGGACCTCATCCTAAGAGCTATAGACTATCTTCATCAACAAGGCCTGCCGCTCAACCACACATACATGATGGGAGACGGGTCCGAAACTATTCGAAAGAGACTCAAGGAGATTGGAATTGATGCAAGCGGTGTGGCGCTGAGAAATGTGTCTTTTTCATATTTCGGATCTTGGGAGAACGCGCTTGCTGCAAGGGGCCTCAAGGACAGGCTTCATCAAACGTGGGATGCAGACCTCGTTCTAAAAGCCATTGAGCACCTTAACCAAAAAGGAATTCCCCTCAATGACAAATATGTAGTCGGCGAAGGTTCTGAAATCATCCGAAAAGAGTTGAGAGACATCGGTATCGATGCAAGTGGGATGGCGCTAAGAAATGCAGCTTCTCAACATCTTGGATCGTGGAAGAATGCACTGGATAAAAAACAGATCAAGGACAGGCTTAGGCAGAACTGGGACCCTGCACTTGTTCTCAAAGGTTTGGCGCATCTTGAGCAGAAAGGCTTTCAGCTTGATGCTACTTACGCGAGAGGGAAAGGAAGCGAGGCCATTCGAGAGGCGCTCAATGAAATTGGAATCCAAGCCAATGGTCGAAACCTCAGAGAAGCGGCCGAAAAAAATTTTGGCTCGTGGGAGTATGCACTTCTGGCTTTGCCCAAGAAAACCCCCATACCGGAGTCGGAAATTAAATGGGATGAGCCCACGATACTAAGGGCGCTTACCTATCTAAAAGTGAGGAAAAGTCGATTAAACAGTAGGTATATGCAAAAAGAAGGAAGCGAGAAAACTCGCCACCTTTTGAAGGAAATACAGATTGATGCAAGTGGGGTTGCTCTTGAGCAAGCGGCTCGCCGCAGATATGGCTCATGGGATTCTGCTCTTCAAGCTGCCAAGATGAATCCTCAGTGGCTCCACGCTAATAAGCAGCCTTTGACCAGCGAGGAAATCGCTCTGGGCTTAAAGCGAATGCATGCGAAGTCCCTGCCTCTCAATGCTCGTGCAGTGAAACTAAGTGGCTCAGAAGAATACGGGAAGGCCCTTGGGGAAGCCGGGCTCAGAGAGTTTGGGGGAAGGCCTTTTTATGACCGCGCCATTCTTCTATACGGTTCTTGGGACAATGCTCTGCGGGCAGCAGGCCTGGACCCTTGGGAGATTCGCCTGAAAAACCCTTGGGTGCTTCGGCTATCCAGCATGCCTAATCTACCCATGAAAGGCGGAAAAGGTACACCAACGCTTCATATTGTCGGCAAGCATTCGAGTCCTCCTGAAGCACACGCACAGAGTCGAGAAGTCTGGCAGGGAGTCCGCACTCTGCGCGATGGATACCAGCCAGAAAAACAAAAACTGATGGACAGGGTAATGGGATTTGTCGAATTGCACGAACGTTTACCGACTGCAGAAGAGATCTCCGCGCAGCCGGATGAGTTCGAGGAATTGATTGGAGATTTACGCGGGGAATTGGCTAAATTCTCGAATTAGAGCACCTGTCAAGCGCACGAATCCGCCTCCCCCCGGAAATTGGGGGGCGATGGCCTGTGTTTTTTTGGGTTTGTGAGCGGGTTGTGATCTTGGAGCGCCGCCAACCCTGGGGGCTCCTGAGACCACATGCTCTTGCAATGGATATAGTACCAGGGGAACTTATCGCCGCGTGCCATGACTGGCCTTTGTCAAAGCCAGTAGCTTCTGGAGAGGGGAAGAATGTATCTTTGGGTTTCAATTGCACTTTTGGGAGTCCTCTCGTCCTGCGGAAGGTCCAGTAGAGATTTGAATCAAGGTTCCCACGAGAAGCCTGAGAGCATCCGGATTCAAATCGGAGAGTTTCAGGCTCGTGGAATTTGGACCCAGGGTGGAAACGCCATGCCGGCCATTTTAATGCTACCGGGATCAGGGGCACAGGGACCGGAAGAGCGAGTACCGGCTAACACAACGGAGGATGGGGCCGAGCACTCCATTTTTGATCAGCTGGCAAAGCCCTTTATCGACGCCGGAATTCATGTCCTCCAATTGGGTAAGCCGGGAGTGGATTTCTTTTCGACGTGGGATAGCCTTTTCTACGACAAAGCCATGTATCAGAGTCTCGGTTGGGCCGATCTGATTACCAACGCTCGAGCGGGTTTGGATTTTCTTCAAACCCAGCCCAACGTGGATCGAGAGCGAATTTATATCCTGGGACATTCGGAAGGAACTCAGCTTGCCGTCGATGCGGCCACGGATCGAAAAATAAAAGGACTCATATTGCTCGGCTATTCAGGCGAGGACCTGCTGACTACCGTTTCCTGGCAAATGTTCGAACGCGAGATTGATTCTTTTCTCAAGCCAGACGTGGATGCCGATAAGGATGGATTCATTTCTCGTTCCGAAGCAGAAAAATGGAAAGAGTTCCGTTGGCCATGGCTTCCTGGACAGGACAAAGTCTCGATCGAAGAAGTTGCGAAGTTCTTGAGGGCAGACCACTCAAGGAAATCATTTGTCGAAAAGCTAAAGACTTCCGTGTTCTGTTCTGATGGTCATTGCGATAGCGGGCCCATATACGCGAGGACGGTATCCTTTCCTGGAGATTTGCATGTATTCACCGGCGAGCTTGATATGCAAACCCGTGCTAGCGAGGCTCGCCGATTGAAGGAGCTTTGCTTAAAGGAAAAGAAAACCAACTGCGAGGTCGAAATTATAAGCGGCTTGCAGCATGCCTTCAGTCAGCCCAAGCCCCCTCGGAAACATCCTCTGTTGGACATCACTCTCGGCCCGGTTTCGACGGAGTTCCAACGTCGCTTACGGGAACTTGCGGAGTCACTTCTATAAAGCACGTTTCAAGAACTGCTCAATCGCTTCTCTGATCAGTTTTTGATAGTTGATTCCCCGTTGCTTTGCTGCCAACTGCACTGCATCCAGGAGCTCGTTAGACACTCGAAGCGTGATGCTCTTATCTTTAGGAGCGAATTCAAAAGAAGTCAGAGCAGAGTTCTCCGGCGAAAGATAATCGGAAAGATCTTTCTACAGCAGATTCTTCGCTGCCCGATCACTCTTCATCTTTGGCCAACGCTTGCTCATACTTTTTGTCAGTCCGTGCGAAGAACTGCTTAAATCGCCTTGCGATACTTTTTCCAAACACGCTCTACATTTTCTTTGAGGGTGATCCTGGAGCGCCGCCAACCCTGGGGCTACGGATAGGTGGGATAAAAGACCATTTCCGGCTAGCGGATAATCACCGTAACTAAATTTATAACTAACAAACACCGCGTCAAAAAAGCTAATTACCCCCTAACGCCCCTGGACGTTCTATATACGGATTTAAGGCCTGTAAACTGTCCGAGAGAGGGGTAATTCGCACCAGACGGGGGCAATTACTTCCCTAATCCTTCTTTGGTGTTGAGGTATTTTAGAATGAGGTACTGATCGAATTCTCGGATTTCGGGAGGAAGATCTTCATTTCTCGGCATACGCTCTTCAAAGGTTTCTTGAGGACTTGCGTAGCTGGCACCATCCTGTGCTACGGGGAGCTCCCCCAATTTGGTTTCGATCTGTCGGATAAGTTCACGGGTCTTGTCGTTGGCAGGTAGGCGATAGCTATTGAGTTGAGGCATTTCTGGGCCCAGAAACTCGCGGAAGATCGATCTTCGATAAAGTCCAATTAGCGTTTCGTTCTCGATTGCAAAGCGTTTACTTTCTTGTTCAAGGACGACAGTCTTCTTTTGCATTTCTTGCTCTCGAACGACTAATTCTTTCTCGGCACGCTCAATCTCCTTCAGTTGTTCGCGAATGGGCGTGATTTCCTTTAGGTACTCTTCTTTTGAAATGCGCCCCGCCGAACGGGCAATGCTTAAGTCTGTACTTTTTTCGGAGAGGGGCAACCTTCGGGCGCTCAGGTCACTCTCAATCTTCTTTTTTTCTTTGTTGAAGGCTTGCAAGTTTTTAAGGTGTTCTGCTGCTTTTGATTGAATCTGCCTATAGGACTCAAACTTCTCCGAATAGTGCTTTCTAAGCTGGTCGGGCGTTTCAACTTTGGGGTACTTGGATAAGTTCGGGCTCCGAACAACCGGCGTGATTATCACTCCGGACGGAGGCGGGCCTCCGCTCTGCCCATGATCCGAACGATGCTCTGTCCAACAGATTGAACACAAGAGACATAGGCCGAGGTATGTTCGAATAGTCAGCACGTTTGCTCGCACAGTAGCACCGGCGCGCATCCATGGAAAGTGTCGCTTAGAAGGGTTGCGGCTTGAAAAAAAACGAATACTTTTTATAATTTCCGGGAGGAACGCGATGAGCCGGATACTTCTTGGACTACTATTCTGTGCTTGCTTCCAGCTTCAGGCGGCCGAGTTCGAAATTCCGTATAGAGATCCTATAGGGGCCTCTGAGCGACTCTAAGACGCACCGCAGGCTTCATTGGCGATAACTAAGCTTATAACGAATACCCGGGCCTCTTTTCAAAATGGTGGGTTAAAAGTCCTATCCGTCCGGTGACTCGACTCAGTTCCTCGTAGTTTACCTTTTCAATGAAGGCGCCCATGTTTTCCAACCCGCGGGCCAGGGAAACTACATCGATCTCTGGATTACGGGAAATGCGATTTACCAAAACCTGCAAAACGGGTGGACAAAACTCACATGCGATTTGGGCACTTTAAAACAACGCCGCGATGCAAGTTATAAAAACTACCTATCCAATGCGACTCAATACTGGGGTGTATATTACAAAACCCAGTACCTCGTAGACGATCGCCTGCTCACAGCTTGCAAAGCTTCGGCTTTGGGTAACTGAAACCTGGCTCCCCTCGTAGGCTGGAAAGCCTATGAGGGGATTTCTATGTTTTAGTCGCTCCCCCCAAGAATACACCCGCTTTTTCCAGCCTGTTTAGGCACGCGGCTTTGGCGTGTGCTTTGCTTCTCTATTAGGCATCAGAACGAATAGAGGGTGATGCTGAGAAATACCTACATCTTTCGGATTTTGGTGCTGGTGTCCTTATTGGGTGCCTTCTCGCCGATCCACGCCGAAACCGACGAGGTTTCCATCGATGTGCTTCCGATGGAAGACGCGCCCGTTCAAATTCCCGGCGCGCATAGTGAACTCACGATCAGTTTATTTGATTCGTCGGACGCCCAGGGAAGAAAAGCAGCCGTCGCCAAGGTTTTAGATCAAGCAAAGCAAGACGGCACTCCTATTGATGTCATTTGCGAGGGAGTGAGCTGTGAAAGCCTTTTGGAGCTCGATCGCAATCGCCCACCTGCTGGATCGATTGAGATTATAAAAAAACCGCGCAGGTTTTTACCTAAAATCCCGTACAAAGTGACGCATACTCTGGTCCGCTCGATAGGTAGCGGCGTCCCCTATGCGACAACGCTTATTCTATCGGAAGGCGCAAACTGGCGTCAGGCAGTGGTGGCAGGAACCGTAGCTGCCGCGTGGTCTATTGGGATGCAGGGTTTTAATGACTCCTACTTAACTTGGCTCAATAAGAGAGGGTTCTTTAAAATCGATCGGAACGCCAACTCTACGGTGCTCGGATCGCTTGGAAAAAAAGCGGTTTCTTCAGGCGTCTACGGTCTTTTGATGCACGGGACACTGACCGGTGTCGGTTTGATTGCAAACCCTTACACGATCGCAGAAGGGATCAAGATTGCGAGCTCGGTGGGAAAAAGCCTTTTTGCTCAGACTTCTTGGCAACGCCTAAATAAAGTCTGGACGGATCGCGCAATCAAACGCAATCCTGAGCAAACCGCCCGGTATAAAAGAAATTCCTCCCGCGGGTCGCTAGTGCAATCTATGCTGAATTCCATCGGAAACGCGCTCAATATGACCGGAAGCCCCGTAGGCGATATAGTCTCCGGCGCAATGGGGATAACGGGGATGGCAACTCAGTTACGAGATTGGCGAGTAAACAGAGCTCCTGCTTCCGATGGTGCAAACAGCCGAAAACGCTGCAACTCTGGATTCGCAGGACTCCACTTAACGAAGTTACCCGACTAGAAACAATCCCTGCCGAAAGGTTTTTGCGTCAACTTCTTCAGAACGGCTTTTTTGTCTGGTGGAAAAAGATCCGTTCGGCCTTTTATGTCAGTAACATCGACTTCCCACCAGAGATAGGCTGCGAGGAAGTTCTCGTCCCTGTCAGTGATGCGCAGAGTGCTCATGTCTATGACAATTCCATCGGATTTAGCGATCGCCTGAAATATTTTCGAAACTGCGGTTCGGCAACCCGCAACATAAGCGGGTTCTTTTTGAGGAGTGGCTGATCTCAACTGTAAGCAAGTGGATAGACTCGCATTCGTAGTTCTGCGTTTACACCGTATAGAGATCCTATAGGGGCCTCTGAGCGACTCTAAGACGCACCGCAGGCTTCATTGGCGATAACTACGCTTATAACGAATACCCGGGCCTCTTTTCAAAATGGTGGGTTAAAAGTCCTATCCGTCGGTAGTATACCCCTTGGATATGACAGAAATCCCAAACACAAAGGCGAACTGATTCCAAATCCCGGTGAAGCTAAACAAGTGAAGGAGATTTTTGAAACTTTCATGAAGGTCAAGTCGGTTAGGAAAACCTGCATGGAATTATCAAAGTGCGGGATTTTCTCGAAGCGCTACGTGAATCGAAATGGTATTGAAAAAGGTGGCGGGCACTTTACAACAATGAGTCTTCAGAGGATTCTAACCAACCGCGCTTACATCGGTATCCGGGAAATTGGCGTTAAGAAAGGTGACATCGAAGTTGTAAAAGCGAGTTGGCCGGCCATTATTGATTTGGAATTGTTTATTCGAGCGCAGGAACGTCTCAAACTCAACAGAAACAAATACAAACCTGCAGAATGGAAAACTTACCCATTCCCATTGACTGAGATTTTAGTCTGCGGAGAATGCGGAAAACATTTAGGTGGGAAGTCGGGGCATGGGAATAATGGCAAGCACTATTATTACGGTCATCCACGACAACTTAACTCCGATGGCGTAACGCATCTGAAACGTTGCCAGCTAGAAAACATTCGAGCTCCACGAATTGAATACATTTTGAAAGTGAGAAAGTAAAGGAGCTTGAAGCCGTTCGGAATGATTTGACTCAGAAAAAGGCCGAACTCACGACTCAAGTTATTGACCGCGATGGCTTACTTTTTAAGATCCGGCGTACCATTGCCAATCTGGAAAAGACTCCGATTGAGCACCGCCGACCGGTCTATGCAAATCTCATCAAATTTGCGGAAATGCATTCAACGAAAATCAAATTAGGAGTCTATGCCCCTTCAGTATCGTCTGCGTGTGTGGGTTCGTGTACTGTATCAAGATCTGCTCGGAGAGAGACTCGGCCACTACGTTCACTTTGCCTCTCGGCAAAGGTTCACTGCGTAGCCTCCCCTCCACTGAAAACTGCTGCGCACTGCTCGCAGTTTTCTGCCTCGAGCTCCCCCTAGGTCGCTCTCGGCACCGTTGCGCTTCGAGTCTCTATCAAAGACCCAAAAAAGAAGGGCCCCAGTGGGGCCCTTCTTTTGGCTCTACATCATTAAAGGGGGCATGAGGTCCCTGGGTTAAGATTGGTTTGTTCAAGAACTAGTCGCAACCTAGGAGAGCTCTCATGCCTTGTTTGAACGATATCATCGGTTTATCCGGAGTCGAG
>JACCDG010559983.1_pt1 | contig 86056 bp, 85 predicted proteins | sample 7442471 | NCBI WGS metagenome assembly JACCDG01 (sample SAMN15323444, study PRJNA562643) | freshwater metagenome | isolation source: river surface water | place: USA:Blue River Watershed | collected 2017-08-17 | reverse complement strand
GCACCCTTTGCAATACCCGCCGCATGCACGTCGTCCCAAAACTTCTCAATATCGCCAGGCCAACCGCTAATCTGGAAACTAACCTTCGTGTAGCCCTTAACGTTCTCTTCGACTATCAGGGGTACCGACTTGTTCTCGAACACCAGTTCCTGGAAGAAAGCAGCAGACAGTAAACCGGAGCCAGCTACGATCGCTTTGATGTCCGTTGGCAGCTTACCTTGGTTGAACTCGTAAAAGACCAACGGGTCCGCTAAAGCCTGTCCAGCGGTCAACATAGTACCAGGGGCCACCGTTACTGCGGCGTGGGGAGAAAACTCATAGACATTAGTATCTGTAATCACCCACTGGCTGCGTAAATCGGCCAGTACGTACTTTACCATTTCCGTGCCCCTTGCGAGAGGCACGTCGCACACTGCCGACATAAACTCTTCTATCCGGCGCGCCGACGTTCCTTCGACCACGCAGTCAAACGCAGCGTTCATTAGGGCTTTGTAGTTACGGCTAGATTTGAGCCGTAAATCCAAAACGTACCCGAATTGCTTATAAGTTGTGTCCCAGTCGTACTCGCCGGAGTAGACCCACAAGTACAGAACACGATCACCGGATTTACCGTCTTCGAACGTTTGTACGGGATTTGCGGCTTCTAGCGAGAAAGGGTTGACCAGGAAGCGAATCTCACCATTCTCAACAGTGAAATCTACGCCACGGGTCCACGTGAAGTTTGCTTCCGTAATGCGGTCCGAAATGACATCGGCTTTGACAAGACCGGCAGGAGCGGGCCAAGCGAACACGGAAGTAGCTACGGGGGTGTCAAAGGTGATACCAGACTCGAAATCATATGTTCCGTCAAATTTGGGCAGGTTGCTGCTATTTACCTTCGATTCTTCTAATCGAAGTAAGCTCCAGTTCTCCTTATGGAACACCGGAATCTTGAACCGACTGAAGGATGCTAGTAACTCGTAAAGGTCGAGCTGAGCTTGTGCCTGTTGTTGGGCCTTGGCGTGGAGCAAAGACGCCACGAGATCCGATCCCGCATACGTTTCGGCCCAGAAGCTACCAACCACGGTTAGCAGGCGTCTTGCATCATCTAACTCTGCTGGCCAAACAAACCGTGCCATGGTGCACCTGAAACTACTGGTTAAGGAAAAAGCGGGCGTACGGCACGCCCGCTTTCGTACGAAGTACTTAAAACGGTTTAACGGCGAATCCTAATCGGCGTGCTGCAGCCGTTGGGTCCGCATACCGGAGCACCTTCTCCCACAGATAGGATCCGCGGAAAGTAAGTGGTCGGTCTACCTGGACTGTACGTTGGTTGCGTATACGAACCACTAGCGTTATACGAATACGTTACAACGGTTCCCTGTGCGGTTTGCGGCGTTTGCAGAACTGGGGCAGAAGTTGCGACAGGAGCCACCGGTGCGGCTTCGGCCTGCTTCAACAGCTTTTCCAGTTTAGCTACCCGGTCTTCCAACACAGTGAGGCGATCGTCGACACAAACGGGTGGGGCTTTGAGACCTTGAGCATTTGCACCGCCGACCAGCAACACGAGAGCCAGACACGCAATTAACTGTTTCATCTTACGTCCTCTCAAGTAAAGAAACGAATGGGCAAGTCAGGTTAGGCCGCACTGACTGTCATAGTTCTTATCGCAACGGAGCCGTCAGGTACAGCCTTATTTGGCGGAATAATACCTTCTCCACGATCAGACCATGAATCGCCCCAACTATTCCAAATGCGAATACCGAACCCGCCGGTCACGGTATCGCTCATATCCCACGCAGCTTCAAACTCTTGCAGCGTTGTCTTCTTGCCGCTGTCGTCTCGGCTTAGCTCGAAAGCCTGCGCACCGTCAACGAGATCCATGCCGCAAACGCTGTGTCCCCACCAATTGTAATCGCAGATTACAGGGTCGCCAGATAGGAGACACGTGGCGACCTGGGACCACGCAAGTTTGCGATCATACTGGGCCGCTTCAATATCGATCCAACCTTCATCGACCCGGTGTAGCAACGCATTCTTCCAGGTCTCTGCGTTATCGTATCGCGGGTCCACCGAACGCTGTGGCCAGTATTGCGAAGACGGAATACCGTACTTCGTCATAAAGTCCACGCCTTGAGCGCCCCATCCGCCTTCGTCGCGGAATCCTTTGATCTTGCAAGCTCCAGCGTACGCTGAGAGATCAACGAATGGCTGTCCGTCTCGTGCGCGAACAAGAAGGCAAGCGCTGGTGCCGGAATGGAACCAACAGTAGCCCCGTCCGTTCTGATCCGTGGAAGGAATGAGCTTGCCAGCCTTACCTCGCTTACGGATGTCAGACAATTGTGCACCGCCCTCTCGGAGCATCTTTAAACGATCGGCCCATTCCGATTGGGGAATAGCGACCAGATCCACAGCCCGCATACCGCCGGTACGGTAACAACCAACCGGATGGGTAGCGTAGTCACGAGGAATCAGACCTCGCCGCGTGGTAGACCCGTCTACAGTGGGGTCTTTCCAAAGCGCTTCGTTTGCGCTCGAGATAATCAGTGAGTTTCCAACTGTAAACATTACTTACTCCTTTTTGCCCGCCACGCGGTTGATGATGCCAATGTTCTTTTCCACATCACTGCCAAGCGGTCCCGAATAGCCGGAACCCTCTTTACCGACGTAAAGCCACGGTAAGCTTTTACGATCCGTCCGTTTAAGTGCTGTGCCCCACAAGGCAGAGGCGTCATCTACGATTTTCACGTCCGGATCGAGCATACGATAGCCGTCTGCTACGCAATTCTTATCCAGATACTCGCGGAACACCGCTCCGTGAATCGTAAGGTATTGTCCTGCTGGTAAGGATTTAGCTGTCGACGATTCGAAGATAATCATTACACGCAGGCCAGGTTGCCCGCCAAACGGGTTTGTGCCAAACCCAGGCTCTGGCGTCGGTTCCGGTGTCGGCTCCGGGGTTGGGGGCTTAGGTGCCGGGGTGTCCCCGTCGTCTACCGTTAAATCCCGAGATACGATATCTGCGGCGGTAAGCGGTACCTGTTTCCCGTCCGTTCCAACGTCGTTTACAGCCGGAACCACTGTCACACGTACAGGCCCAGTCTTGGCAGCTTTCAATACGTACAGATACGGGTAGGTACTGTCCCAGTGTACAAAGTCCGGATCGTCCTTAGCCGGTTGCCATCCGACTACGCTAGAAGTTGGCAGCATAAACGGAGGCTTGCGTACGCTAAGGTCTACCTTGCCGCTACCTTCGCGTAAAAGCACCAGAGGTTTGGTTGCCGCGATAACGTAAAACTGTTGCTTCCCTAACTTGACAACTTCTGGTTCTGTCGGCGCTGGTGGTTGCGGTGCCGGTTTTGGTGCAGGGTTATCTGGGAACTTGATGGCTACGGGCTTCGCCGGCACATCCGCCGCGATTACTGCGGCACTAGCTAAGAGGGCATAAAACAACGCAAGCCGTTTCAACATGACGTTTCTCCTGGTTAAATTGTCGCCAAAATTGTACCAAACGCTGCATTTACATCACTAGGTGCGTCTCCCGTAGCGAAGCTGAAACCGTGGGATATCGTCGACTGGTTGTGGCTCCCCTATCGCGGCATTGTAGTACGGAGCCATCAGCGCCGACTGTACCTTACTATGCCCAAGTCCTAGCAAATGTCCAAATTCGTGACAGGCCACGTTATACAAGCGTGTGCCTCGCTGCGAATCGGACAGCGTCCAAACTTCGTCCAGATCGAACTTAGCCGTCAGTTGCGATCCGCTTTCCGTTGGCATGTACGCCCACGCCAGCATACCGCCGGGTCCGTCAAAATTAGACTGCCGCCCGCGTCCTACAGATATCACGATGTCTGGCGTGTCCCCCGAAGCTGCTCGTGTAATGTTAATCTGCCCGTGAGCTTCCCAAGCGTCAAAAGCACGACGCACGATCACTTCCATATCTTGCTTGGCCATACCCGGAAGATATTCCGCTATGGTGTACGTCACTCCGGACTTCTGCCACTTTGCCAAGTTCGCCTTGGCAGCACGCGCCACACTTTTAACTTCGGCGTGGCGTGACCGCACAATGTCTGGATATCCGCAGCGCGGAGCCTCCATGGCTCGAACTGTCCGCACGTCTAGGGCCTTGGATCGCTTCAATCCGAACATGTTCTGAAAATGCCCAATTGCATTCAGGATGTCGTCGAGGGTGATATCTTTCCACGCGTTGAGTTCGTTCTTCAGGTATCCGAATGCGTCCAGATAACTCAGTGCGAATTTGGCCACACGCTCGTCCGGTGCGTGTGTGGGACTTTCCGTGGACCGTAGAGCGCGGGGCTTCATGTCCATACTGTTCAGCAGCAGATCCACGGCACGTTGATTGGAAATGACAGCGGACATACGGTCTCCTAAGTTACATACCAGCAGCAGCCCGAGTTACAACGGAGATACCGACATCGGTATTCGCACACAAAAACTGCACGGTTCTTTCTGTGACCATCTCGCCTGGCTCTGCAGGAACCTCCAAAACTTCGGCACTTCGTAAATACCGAACGGTACCATCAGGGCGACGGATACGTGCGTGCATGTCGATGTACCCAACACTTTGGGAAGAGTCCAGGTGCCCTCGAATGGCGTCTTGAATCCGACTGGCGTAAAGAGATCCGGAAAACCCTGTGGTGTTCACAGCTTTCGATACAGATGACTGTATAGCAGAGAGATCCGGATCAGCCTGCCCGGTTCGTTTGTAGATCGTGAAGTTGATTACGGTAAACGCAGGCACGGGTGCTTTTACCAGAACATCACCACCATATGGTCTTACGTCTCGTGACGATACCAGTGCCTGAATGTCGGAAATCTGCGGCATTATCGCGGCAGATACCCGATACTCGCGAGTATCGCCGACAGCAAGGGCCTGGTGATCTCTTGGATCCAGAAACTGTACAACCGCGGTAGAGTACGCAGAGTAAGCCGCTTCCACGGCATTGAGCAGATCAGGTTGCCACCCAGTACCAGTTAGATCAAATCCGCGAACATCCGATAGGATCGTGTAGCCTCCAACAACGAACGTGGCTTCAACTGGTTGTATGCCGCGAAATTCGTAGACACCGGGAGCGGCGTCCTTACCGTAAGCGAACTGCCAGATACCGGTCCCGTCTGCGTTCTTGGCCCGCAACGTCGCTGTCACTGTGGACGTCTTTTCTGTCGGCTGTTCCACCGTGCGAATGTACCAGTCGCAACGCCCGCCAAGTGCTAAGGGTAAAATCGAATGGTACGCTCGCACCAGTTCGGCATCACCGTGCCCGACAATCGACATGGCTACGATGCGGGAGAAAGCCTCGACGTTTCGCAAAGCTGCCGCCATGTTTACGCGATTGGATAGTGCCTTGGCCGCTATACCCTCTTGCAACTTCGCCAGCAGTTCCGCATTAGTCTCAGCGAGAAAACCTGGCTTGAAGTCAGACGTGGCAAAACTCGTTACGTAATTCGGTGGCACAACTGTTGGTACCACCAAAGTGTCGCGGGGGACGGTATAAGCTTCGCCCTCAGCTACCGCTTGCACCTCAATCGTAAAAGCCCAGTTACCGTCCGATAATTTGGTTAACAAACGATCGCTGGCAGAACTTACCAGCGAGGCCTCAGCTTTTGCTGTGTAGACTCGTGTTGTAACAAATTGCTTGCCCCTTGCGGACCACACGCTCCCTTGTGCGATCGTAACGGTGACGTCGTCAGACAGTACAACAGTCACTTCCCCAGATGCGAACTGTCCGGCTTTGCGGGATACCCGGAAGTTAGACATTATGTCATCGACCGCATCCGGATCCGCTAACGTCGGATCCGCTTCGATGGCTAGTAAGGATCGACTATTTAGAAGATCGTTCGTGTACGTTCTTCTTTGTGTATCCAGCACTGCGTGGTAGTACGCAAGAAGCTCCGCAAATACGCCGCGACGGAGGTCCAGTCGAGGATTGTCCTCCTGTACCCGTTGCACAGTCTCCGCCAAAGCCGCGGCTACAGCGTCCGGATCCAACTGCGTAAAAGGCCGCAAAGCAATAGTCATCCGAAAACCTCACTACTTGATTGGTACGGAGATGGGTGTCATGAACTTGTAGGTTGTGCCTGCAGCACTTACCAGCACCAGGCGGAGCGAAACTTTGTCACCAGACAGCGTTATGCCGTCCAAATCCAAAGAGCCCCAACGCTCGTCCGCAGGATCGCTACTCGTCTCAGTGGCACGGCATTGCCGACTCACATCCAAACGAGCAGCATAAAAGGACTCGCTAACGTCTGCAGGCGTTCGCCACCGACCTGCTTGGGCGTCCAGCATAAACGTCGTGCCTTCGGTCTGTGCAAACTTACGGCTACCGACCTTCGTCAAAAGAATAAGCAAAACACGTTGAGCGAGTTTCTCGATCCCGGCAATTAACTCCCCGCCGCTTCCCGGGCGTACCAGCTCCTGCGCCAGCAGTTGCTCGCGACCTCGCAATTGCGGGAAGATTCCGTGAAACGCGAGCATATCCGCTCGTCGGGTTGCGTAATCCACTACGGTAGATGCCACGGAATCCTCCTAATCTAAAAACCACTTTTTAAATCATTGAGCAGCTTTAGATTGCTGAATAACTGCACGCACGTACTCAACACCTAAACGCCCGTAAGGTCCGTTGTCGTTGCCGTGCCCTAGTTTTCGCCCAATCACATGAGCCATACCGCGACAACGTCGCAGGGTGTGCCGCACTTTAAACGCTCGCTCCATCACGGATAGCCTGTTGATCATAATCGACGCGGCGACTACATCACCAGTGGTGCCAGGAGCTGACGGTTTGGAAATGGCCGCAATCAAACCGTCATTGGCATTTTGTCGATCGTGCGGTGTGTGCATGTCCGTGTAGTTAGCGGTATCTCCGGACCAACCTTCAGGACGATCCCACGCGGCTCCTTTCGCCTGTTTCCGTTTGTCTGCTTCCTTCTTCGCGTCCTGCTTCCGTTTCCGAAGCTGTTTCTCGTACTTCGGGTCCATGTCCACTTTCGACTGTGGGTCTGCCATGCTTCACTCCTCTTTTGTAAGGGGCCACTCCGCGTACACTATTTTAGTGAGCTGCCCTTGGCCGTCGTATACAGTGACTAAGCGATGCGTCGAAGTTCCGGCGATACTGTTCAATAAACCGAGAACGCTTAATGTCACGTTTCCCGATCCGTCGAAGCTACCTATGAGATCTGGACTAGCCGCAAGAGCTTGAGAGCAAAACACGCTAAACCCTAACAAGGAAGAAACAGCTTCACGGTCCCGCAACAGTGCGTCCTGAAGAATCTCAGCGGCCTTACGTCCAACGTCTTCTACCACGGGTTCAGCCTCCAAATGGTGATAACTCATACTCTTCATCCAGCATCGCCTGGATGCGGGCCTTCGCTTGCGAAATAGCCCCGGGCGATCTGTTCATCTTCGCCGCGATCTCCTGATTCGGTAAAGGACGACGCCCGTTCAACCCGAAGGCGTACTCCATTACTTTTTTGTGGTGATCGTCCAACTCGTCGTACACGAGTTCTTGCCAATGAGATCTCTGAGGTTTGGCGTTAGGCACGGTGACGCCTCCGCCAGCGAAACCTACACCTTGTTCTTCCAAATCTGAAATATGCCCTTCGGATAATCCCGACTTGTAGCTCCGTACCTTAGACATCCGGGACGGACTAAAACCCGTAAAGTCGGCCAACTGTTCGTCAGTCGGTTCGCGACCTAACTGGGCCGTTAATTCTTTTGTGGCATTATCCAAGTGGAACTTATCCAACTGGATACGCTCAGGCACCCGCAGGATGGTCGTTTGCTGGCGATTAGCTCGCTTTAGACCGAGCAAATGGTTGTACATATGGCTAGACAGCCTCCCACGCTTCGGATCGTAGCTATTGAGGCCCTGTAACGCCATAACACGTGCCCGACTAATAAGCAGTGGATTTGGTTCTCCAACGTGTGTACGAATAGCCCCTTCAATTGTGGGCTGTAGCGCTTTGAGCATAGCTCCATTCGTTTCCGGGCCTGGTGTCTTCTTCCAAGCCGTGTACGTAGGTCGCAAATCGTCTTCCAACAGATCAGAAGCTGCACCGATCATAACTCCTCCTTACGCTGCAACGGCAGGTTGATTAGGCCCGTCGCCCGCAAACGGATTAGCAACTGCGTCCGGAAACTCGTAGTCCTCGACCAAAGGACTTCCGTGCTTACCATCGCCGTGAATACTAGAACCAAACAACGGATGCCCGCTCGTACTCGTTCGCTCGATAGTGTTTTCTAGTTCTGTGCGAACATGGCTCAACTGGAAAGACGTGCCGGCTAGCCCAGCTTCTGCATTGATCGATACTGTGACCCGTTGCACGCAACCGTACAGTGTGGTGGCCAGATCGTTCTGTCCCGCACCTATGAACTTCTCGGACGTTGCGTTTAGCTTCAGTATCGCCAGCGGCGCGATGTCAAAGCGGAGCTTACCCGAAAATGCCCCGGTTTGGCCCCGAGCCATTTGGTTTAAATACACAGTCTTCGCATAGGCTGTGTACAACTTATTCACGTTGATCCCGACAGTGTCTGGATCCTCCGGCGGCTTGGTTGAACTATCCGCTGTAGTTGATGTCTGGCTGGGTTTAGTTTTTACCAGGCCAGACGTCTCTCCGGAGTAGTTCGGCTGAACGTGGAGTGATCGCAACCACGCCGGCGACGGTACGTAAAGAAACATCCCGTCCCCCGGCGAAACTGAGTCTTCGATGTACATCCCGCCGATCACCGGAACAACTTCGCCGTTGGCTTCTAGGCCTGCTACGGTTTGACTTTCGTATCCCGTCACCACACCCACGGCTCTTAACGGTCTGTGAAGTTCCCGAGACAAGTCGTACGAGTCGTACTCGTCTGTGAAGATCTCTTTCCAGAACCCACCGTTAAACGACGGAACGTCTGCAACGACTATCGCAGAGTCAACCATCGGGACCACAGCCATACCGAACATAGGACAGAACTGCCCTACGAGCTTGTCCCAGAAAGACGTCGAAGCGTACGACTCGACGAACTCATTGCCTAAGGCCAGAGCTATGGCGCTCTCCACGGTCGATACACCGTACGTTTCCATCTCTAACGGCACGCCATACTTGTATGGCGTATTGCAACCGTCAGCCGGTCCTTCAATTTTGTCTAACGCGTAAAGTGCTGCGCTGTTTATTTGGGCCACGCCGGTACCTCCGGCGTTCCCTTGGGGGCCGCAAGGCATCGTCGGAATAAGACTCAGGGCACAAAACACGGACTTTATCGCGACCCACAGATCCGTCTGTACATAAAACGAACAGAGCTGGGCCGGAGCCAGCAAGAAAATGTAGTTGCCTTCACCGCCGATCGTAGTGCCCAAGGATTCCAACACCGCTGCGGAGTTTAATTGTGTCGGGTTGGATACATGTCCGTTTTTGGTAAGTGCGGACGAAAAGTTCAACGCAGCTAACCAGTGCACCAAGTGCGCCACCACGTAGACTTTGCCGGCGACCGTACGGTAGGCGAACCCAGTAAAGTACCCCTCAAATATCTTTTTGCGTCCCACGGGCCAGTCCAGGCCCGGAGCGTATTCGCCCTTCGGCTCGAACCAGACGTAGACTTTTTGCATTTGCTGCAGCTTCGCACCGTGGATCTTCGCAAAATCTAACGTCCGCACGTCTCGCCCGATCCCGAGCATAACGACTGCTGTAGGTATTTCGTTCGCGGCCCATGATGACGAGTATTGCGCAATCTCGAACTCGTTGACGCCCTCCACTTCTAACGTAAGGGAGTCCTTCACCGCTAAGTCCGTATAGACGTAGTTTTTAACTTGCTGCATCGATTGTCCCCGGAGCTGCGACGCGTATCAGGTCTGTGCGGTACACCAAGGCACACACAATAGCAGACAACCGCAAAGGCACTTCTAACTTTCGAAAGAACAACGCCCGGAACGTGGACCAAGGTTCGACGGCTGTTACGCCAAATATGGCGTTAAGTGTCGGTTCCCCTAACTGCGATAACGTTTGGCACAAGGTCGACACGTCACGTTGCGGCTTTGCGTAGAGGTCAACAGCGAATTCCTGTCCGGTAGCTTCAGACGATAATCGAATATCGCATCCGCTTCCCGGTAGCTTCACGCGAGAGTTCGCGGTGAATTCAAAAACCACTTTTGAGATTGGCCGTGTACGTCGTTCGATAGTGGCTTGCCCGGGTGCCAGTGTTTTGATGTTGTAACTGTGATGCACCAGCCCGGAAGCATCCGGATCTCCGGGTTCGCCTAACACGGTGCACGTGCCGGAGCCTGCAGCAAGACTGACTTTGGGTTTCCAAATATCCGGGTCTACTAGTTGCTTGCTGTCGAACTTGTACGTGACCCTAGGGTCCATAGCGTAGACGTATTCCGCCAAGGGTGTCGCGTGGACCAAGGCTAGGAGCTGCCGGGTACGTATGTTTTTCATGTGCCGATCAGGTTCCGCCCCAAACAATACCCGATGGACCTGCAGAAGCGGCGTTGTAAGCGACACAGCCTTGAACGCAGGATCAATCAGCTCTTCCGCCAAATGATCCAAGAACGGCGAGGATCCACTCACGTTCATTAGCAAGTTTCTGAAATGATTGAGCATTATCCGTCCTCCGGAAGCGATGCGAGATTTACCCCCCACTGCACCAACCGCAAAGACGGATCTACCACGTCTTCCGTAAACGACGTCGCGAAACCTTCAATGACCGTCTTGCCTAACGTCACCCGCATAGGCGAGGCTCGCTTGCTGGCCCGGTTCTTTTTGTACCAGGCCAGCATCTTCTCCGCCCCCAAGTCAGAACCGTCCGGACATTCGCACGCAAAGGACAACCCAGACAGGGAGACCTGCCCCATACGGTCGCCAAACACGTAGATGTAAATAAGCGATCCTAGTGTATGCAGAAATTGCACGTTCACCTGCTGACTAATCGTGAGACGCGTCACGATGGATCGCTCGGACTCAAACGAGATATCCGGGTCAAGCGAGAGAAAGTTCGTTGAGCACGACAACGCAGGATCGTCCAATTGCACGACCTGTCCTGGTTTGGTAGCGAACACAAGCGGCATTAAGTAAGCCCTCCTGGCACGAATGCACGACCACCACCCCAAGCTCCGGCAAGATCGATTCGATCGCCTTTGAGCGTGACAGATCCGGACATTTCAATTTTGGTAGGCGTTTGCTGTCCGTTGGCTTCCGGTCCGCCGCGAAGCTCTCCATTCGTTTCAGCCAAAGCCTGGATCTTGGACCGCAACGCGTTTCTGTCCCCAGTGAACGATAGCAGGCCCGTCTGCTGTTGGAACTGTAAGGCGCGTTGGAACCGTTCGAACTGGCTGTTCGAGTCTCCTGTGACTTGGTTGAACTTGTCCAGGTCGTACATTCCGTACGTTTTACGGAACGCCACCATGTCTTCCGGTTTCTGGCTCTTAAGTGCTTCAAAGTAGGAGCGGGCCATTGCGTCAATGCCCTGCATACCTGCAGCACCGCCAGCCCTCTTTTTCGCAACATCCAACAGTTCCCGCTGACTGGTAAGTACACGTTCACCCATACCTCGCCCTGCAGCGCTGTTGAGCATCTTCGAAAAGTCTTGCTCAAACGTGCTGGGTGTGTCTCCGACGCCCATTCCGTATTCTTTGAGAATGTCGCGTCCCAGATCCAAAGGACTAGCGTTCAACTTACCCAAAGCTCGTCTTTGTTGTTCTTGAATACGTCGCAGAACGCTGCTGGCCCCCAACAACCTCTCAGGCTGGACGCCCAGACCGCTGGCGATGTCTTCCACTTTATCCAAAGCCATGCGTCGCTCTGCGTTGGCTCCGCGAAACTGCGTCAAACCATCTCGGTCAATCCAGCCCTGCCCTAACAGATACGCAGATGCTGTTACGCCGCGAGCTCTCGCGTCTTCGTTGACGGTGGCTTCAGCTGCTGCCATGCTTTTCTTCCGTCCACCTAACAACCCCTCCAAATGTGCCAGAGAGTCTTGCAAACGAGCACGTGTCGAATTAGTGCCTGGGTTGGAGATATCGTCACCTAGCGTACCTAGGCTGAACTTCACGGATGCGATGTCTTTTTCTAGCCGTTCTGCGGCTCCGTGGTCCGCCAAGAACCCGCGGGCTACTTTATCCCGTCTTGCCTTTTGCTCCGGGGTCAACAACCACTTCTCACCCTCCGAACTCAATTTATCGACGCTGATACCTTTGCGACTGGCCATGAGCTTAACGCGTTTGTCTTTCTCTTCGTACGCGGCAAGGTTGGTCTCGTCGTCCGTACGCAATCGCCGAACAACTGCGACGTCAGCTATGGTCTTATCTAGTTCTTCTTGTTGTGCGGGCGTTAGCGTGGCTGTAGCCCCGAAACGCAACAACCGACGCGCTTCCTGTTCGTTGCCCCAGTCCTCGCGGAGCTTGTCGACCAGGATCTTGTCGTCCGTATGTAGTTTGTCCTTTCCTAGCTTCATACGGGACCGTACGGTATCCGGATGGTACAGACCCTGCCGAACCTCCAAAACGCGTTCGGCGTATGCCGCCTTACGTTTCGCAAAGGCTTCGTCCGTCTCTCCGGGCTGTTGCGGTGTAAGTGGTCCAATGACCTCCATAGCGTGGCGATCTGTGGCCAAACCTCCCTGCACAGCCCGTATCTTCTTTGCGAGATCCCCGTCCGGCCCGCTGTCCTTGAGCTGTTCTTGCGAGATGTTGAGAAGCGCCATGGCTTCTTCCGCGGACGCTACACCTGTTTGCATCTTTTTGAGCGTAGCTGTCCGTGCCGTGGGCGATAGCGCATCCCACCGGCTCGTTCCGTACAGGACACGAGCTTCGTCCTCGCTACCGGCACCAAAGCGTACAGCTGTAACGGCAGCTAACTGGAGGTCTGACAAGTCCCGAACACCGTCAGGTACACGTGCAATTCTTCGGGCAGATTCCTCTCCACCCACCTGGACACGCATGCGTTCGAAGTTCAAGGCTTGTCCCGGAGTCAGCCCCGACGCAAGAATCTCGTCGGCTTGAGCTCGGCTTAACGTACCAGCTTTGACCTTAGCTTCGATTACTTGTCGTCGGAACGTGGCCTCGTCCCCTAACTGGAAACGACGACCCTGCGACCCTTCCTGGCTGAGCAGTTCTGTGATAGACGCCCGCTGCCGATCTTGGATTGCGTTCACCTCTGCTTTTATCTTCGTCGTAAGTTCCAAAAGCTTTGCAGGATCCTTTTCTTTTATCCCGGTGAAATCGTGTGCCATCAGTTTCGAAAGATCGCCACCCGTGTGATACATCGCCAACTCTCGCAGGCGTTGTTGATCTTCCCGCAAAGTCTCCGCCATTTCGAACGCACGCGTCCCCATCATGTTGCCGACTTTAGGTGACGTAACTAGACGCTCTGCCACCGTGTCGATGTCTCCGAAGGTCTTGCGTGTTTGATCCCGGAAAGCCCTGCCGTCATCCGTTTTCCAGAAGTCCGCAAACCGTTGTCGCAACTGTTCCGTAGCTTTCGGATCGCTATAAGCCCCTTCCACACGCATACCGAACAATTCGGCGATTGCCTCAGATTCCCCAAGCGGGCCTTGATATGCTTTGGGATCAGTCGTACGTACCTTCGCAATATGGGCGTCTACGATCTCCTTATCCAAACCTAGGCGTCTTGCTCGAATACGCGCGCTTGCAATCTCCGCAGCTTCTTCCCGCGTGATGTCTGGATGCTGCTTTTGAATCTCAGCGATAGCTTCTTCGGACGGTGCAACAGGTAGAGACCGTCGACGCCCTCGTATTATCGCAGAAGCCACCGCATCGTCACTTCTGGCAAGCTCCGGCGTAATGGCATTGAGATCCGCTGGCCCGACATCCGTGCTGTCCTGAAGCATCATATTGAACGCCGCTCGCTGCAGTGCGTTCATGTTGAAACCAATACGGGCCGGATCTTTTCTCACAGAATCAACGTACCGATCCAGAACTTGTTTTTGCTTCTCGCTCAGTTTAGCTTTCGGGTCCCCGTCAATGTGTCTGCGGATAACGCTCAAATCGGCCTTACGGCTGGCGATTACCGCGGCCATCTTGTCCGTATCCGTCAATGCCCCGAGTAGCGGATCTCGTGAATCTGCATCCTTGTCCAGACTATTCCGAAACTCCTGAAGGTTACGAGCAGAAACCTCCGCCCCGAAATTGCCCTGCACGCCCACAATGTCACGCTGGGCGGTCAGAAGCTCCCGAGAGGTGCCAAGGGCTCGCACCAGGTCTTTGTGTGTCAACGACTCCGTACTGAATAAGCCGAATTGCTCTCCCGTCTTAGCCAACGTGGAGGCTTGTCCTGCAAGCTCTCTTCGGGATACTTCCAGACGCTCCAAGATAGCCGTACGTTGGCTCGGATCCGTGACACTCGCCAGACTCGCCTGCAAATCTTCAATTAGTTTTCGCTGGGCTGTCAAATTCTGGAACTTAGGCAAAAGCGACTTATTGATGTCGTTTATGCTCACCCCGCCCAGACTTTCTGCGATAACGGACAACATCGCAGTAGGATCGTCGGAACGTACGTTCTTTACGGCTTCCAGGGCTCGCGAGAGCATAGAACCGTGACCTAGCGGAGCCAAAGCTTCCTGCATGCTGGCAGAGAACTTCGCAGCCATCTGCTGCCCCTCTGCCGCGTCCAAAGTCGATCGATTGGTCAGTCGGTGCATATTCTGCAAATTGCCGAACGATCGGTACGCACTTTCGCGGATAGCCCGGTTAGCTGCACCGTAGAATCGATCCGCTGTCTGCGTCAGGAAATCACGCCGCTGCGAATGGTCTAGGCCTTCCAACACGCTACTGGAGCCCACAGCCCCAAGTTCTTCTTGAATGATGTCCGCGATGCCTTGGTTGCGTAAATTGTTGTCCGCAAACTCCTCCGTGCTCATATCGAACATGCGGCGGGTGACTTTCTGCGAAATACCGGCAGCTGCTTCCATAGCCTGTGCCGTTGCTTCCTTGACACCCAACCCGGGATTACGGCGTAGGATCTGATCGCGGAAGCGGGCCGTAAGCGTCTCTTGCATACGGTGACCTACGAACGGATGCACCTCCGCTTCGCCCTGCAGCCGTCGAACCGTATCGCTCATACCGTAGCGTTCGATATGTTCGCGATTTGTGTCTCGCTGTCCCAACATCGTTTGGACGTCGCCTTCGGATACCGTCATCGTACCGTTAGCGTTACGAGCCCCCGCCATTAACCGCGTGAAGTCTCGGTCGCTTAGCATGATAGATCCAAGCTCCCCGGTAGATTTGCGATACTCCGTGAGGCCTCCACGTATCGCAGCAACGTATCGTCCGGCATCGCTATTGGGGTCGAAACCGCCAACGGATTCTGCCAGGCGTGACGCAACGGCCATCCGGTTTGCGGTGTTCGAACTGCCTGCTTGAATGCGTAGGTTTGTATCCAGTTGTTGGATTTGGTCCGCACTCATAGCCCCCCAAGCTACGTGAGCTGCGTGGCCCTGGGCACGGTACGCTCCGCCAAACGCCAGACCTCCCTGCGTAGCCTGGATAGCGAAGATAGGATCCATACCCATTTGGCTTGCACGATTCGCGGCGTGCTGTTGAATCATGAGCACGTTTTCCATGCTCACGCCGGTTTGCTTGGCTAGATTGTGCGTCTGGCGAACCATAGACGTCATACGGCTAGGATCGATTTGGTTCATGCCGTTCATCGTCAAAGCTTCGATACCTGCGATGAGTTCAGCCATGGGGGCGTTAGCGTGACCCATATCTCCAAATATGTCCCGCATAGCGGAAACGACGCCGACGTAAGACTTGATCGATTTCTTGATGCTCTCCGTGTCGAACGATCGCAACTTGTCTGCAACGCGAGGATCCAAACGCAGTTTGTCCAGATCCTCGGCGGTAAGACCTCCAGGTTTCGTGGGATCGACTCCTGTCGCCAAAGCTGCCCGACTTACATCGTTGGGTGCGAATTGCCGCATTTCCGAGATCGCACGCAACGTACCGGCTCGCGGATCGTCTCCACGCATACCGTAAAAACGACTGGATGCTGCAGACGTGCCGACCATCCCACGCATCTGGAGTTCTTGGGCCAAGCTACCCACGTTACCGGCACTGATGCCTCGCATGTCCGGCATGTAATCTCGTCCGTAGAGATCGCCGTACATCCGCATGGAGAGCGCTCCAACGGATTCTGCAGACATGCCCATGCGACCCGTGACAGGGTCCATACGATAACGCCCGGCTTCCATGAGCCGCTTAGCCATTACCGTAGAAGAACCCTTAACCCCGCCAAGCTTGTCGAGGAAGTCGGGCATCATCTCGGCAAATAAGGGTGACATGGTTGCGGCGGATTGAGCCAAGGATTGTGCGGCTCTTCGCTGCTCGCTTCCGAAAGGTGTACCGGACAGAACAGCCAGACCACCCAAAGTCTTTGCATATTCGTCGCGGTCAGCTTGTGCCGCCATCTGCATGGCTTGCATCTGCATTAGCGTATACCGTTGCTTCATCAAACGGTCGTACACGTTCTGATCGTGGTCCAGCCCCATTGGCGTCATGCCAACTTCACCCATCATCCGCTGGAATCGCCCGTTCATGGCCATCGTGACTAAACTGCCGGACAGACCGCTGGTGAACGGCAGACCTTGCGTACCGAGTGCACGATGAGGTGCGTACCCGGCAGCGAGAGGGCGATAGGTCATACCGGCGCTGGTTAGCATTGCGTAGGACGGATCCACAAATAACCTCCGTGTCATCTTGTGGCAAACTTGGCGTTACGCTCACGTGTCAAACGGTCGATTCGTTCGTTGTCTGTCTCGGCAGGAGCGGCAGACGCATCCGGGTTCTGCAGTCGCTCGTAGTCTTGTAACAGTTTCGCTCTAAACTCCGGATCGTCCGGATCCCCAACAAGGTGCTTGTACATTTCGATAACACTGTTGGTGGTGCTGTCTTTGTGCAGCTTAGATTCCGTCGCAGCCCACGGATGCGTCGTATCTACCAGATCGTTAAAGAACTCCTTGGCCCGCTTTTGTGCGTCTTCAAACGATTTAGTTTCCAGCCCACTATTACCGACCAGGGAACGCTGAAGGTCGAAAGCTGCCCGTATCACCACAGTAGCATCTTCTGCAGCCATCGTCTTTATGAGTGCGTTAGCACGTCGCCACCAACGCACATCATGGATGCGAGCCTTGGAGAAGTCTATAACTCCGCGGACCGCAGCCCGCAACGTTAGGACTGCTCCCCGGTCGGTTTCCAAAAATCCTCGTTATCCGCCATCGCTTCTAACCTCGCAGCGATTCGGTTGAACTGATTACACGAGTTGTTGGCTGCGCGGAAGATGGCTTCGGACTTCAACACGTTTTCAGTGATCCACGTGGCGATATCCGGCAATCCGGTCTGGTCCGGTGTGAACTCGCTCTCCTGCTTTGCGGTCACCCAATACGCCACGGCATTTGGGTTTGTCGACGCGGAGTAGCCGTCAGGCAGATCCTTAGTGGTGGGCTGATCACCGTACGTGCGGACCGACTGCAATTGCAGCATGAGGCGATACCGATTAAACCGTTCCCAATAGTCCAGATCCGATGCGAATTCCCCGTTCTTGCGTTCCTGAAACGTTTGGGCCGCGATCTTGTCGATTTCCCGAATTGCCAATGAGCGAAACGTGACGACAATCGCCCCGTTGAACAGTGGCATTTCTTTTGAGTATTGCTTGTCCCCGGCCAGGCAGTGCACGAAGGCCATCTTCTCTGTGTGCGTAGGGTCTTGAACATCCGGCACGGACAAATCCCAAGAGCAGTGCGGACAGTGCGTCAAGGTCGCGTTCGCCGCTCCCGTATCGGATGGCTGTGTCGGCGTTTCTTTTGCACGAGGTGCCGCCGGTTTCGGCTCCGGGAAAGGTTCTACGGGAGCTTCGTCCGTGACCAGCGGCGTATTTGTTTCCGCTTCCACACGTTGACGAAAGATTTCAGCAGCTTTAAGTGCGGCAGCTTGTGCTCCAGCACTTCCCTTAACCGTCATCTCTTTTGCCTGCAGCTGGGCCAAGTTGTTTTTTGCCGCGGCGTCCGACCGTTCCTGTGCCGTGATACCTTCGACCGTCGTTTTGAGGGCCTCGCGAATTTTTGCACGTTTCGCTTCGTCGAGCGATTCGATCGGCACCGTTTTCACGTTCAACGGTGCCGGTGGGTTTCTCGGATCGTATGGCAGGGGAACCGTTGCAGCTAACTGGGTTGCAACCGCATCCTGGAGCTGCTTCAACCCTTCCTGACTGGACGGCAAACCGATATCCGGCGTCCAACCCGTTGCTTCCAACGTCTGTCTTTCGATTTCGGTTAAATCGCTAGGAGCCACATGCCCCACGATTTTGCCTGTAGGTAGCGGCGGCGTACCTGTGACACCTGGTAGGGCCTTAGCCGGCGGAGGCAAGGCAGTAGCGCCAGCGACACGTCGCAATAACTCCTTTTGTTTCTCCGGGTCCGCTGCGGGTGCCACCGGTTGCTTCTTGCGTTCGAAAGGGTTGATGTTTTGCGGAGGCATAAGTCTTTTGTCCTTTATTAAAACGTTACCGACTCAATTTATAATTCCCGTCCGGTGTAGTCGGTTGGAGTTCACTCAACTGTGGTTCTTCGTAAGGCCCAGGACGGTCTCTGTCTCGACCTGCAGAAGCGTCAAACATCTTTAATTCTGTAAGCTGTAGCAGCGTTGCTTCGTCTTTCCATTTCTGTTTGCCTGGCCACGGATACGTCTCACGCCCCTGACAAATCACTGGCTTCTCGGTCCATTGCGTGCCACCGGTACCCAGGCCGAATCGCGTATATTGCTGCCACCGGCTTTCCGTAAGCTGGAATTTGGAAGTCTTGTACTGATCCGTGCTGGACAGCGGATCCCGGAAACTAAACTGCAGAGTCTTAATCAGTTCGTCGTCGCCTAGCTGATCCGGCTGATAGTACTTCTGCACTACGGTCGTTTTGTGGCGGGTCTCCCCAAAAGTCTTGATCTGACCGGCAGCTGTAGCCGCGGAATTGCAGGCGCTCGAGATAGTGCCGGCGAAGTTTCCGGGAACCTTACCTAAGAACATTCCCTTCTTATCCGCCATAACTCCGGCAGTAGCGAACGATTTCGTACCGTAAACACCACCATCTACAATGATGCCAGGTTTACCCCCACCGCCGTTGTAGCCAATCAACCGTCCGCCCAACAATAGCTGCACATCGAAAACGGCAGATTTATCTCCGAAATAGTACGTGCGGTTTATCGTAGACGACGTTTCGATGGGTCCGTAATTGAACGATACGGCTTTGGTGGTGTAGGTATGAAACTCCCGCCCAAAGAGCTGAACACGCCGCTTGCCTCGACTAGCGTCTAGCAGAATGTCTCCTTCACCGAGATCTGCCCCGCCCGTGCGAATATAGACGTCTTTGCCTAAGAGCGATGCCGTGCTTTGTGCTGCACGAACAATGACACCGTTCGATACGACATCTTCCCCGTACTTATTTTTAAATTGCTGTTGGTTTCCGGTACCTTTGGACTCCAACAATATGCCGCCCTTCCCTCCGTTACCGGCCAAGAGCTGCATATTCTTTTCGGCCTTCAGGCGTATGTCTTTGTCCGTAGAAGAGATGTCCACCGAACCCTTGGCCCGCATAACGATCTGTTCCGCGAGCATTACAATATCGGATCCCGGACACAGCTCGATACCTTTCGGTGCGCTGAGTTTGGCCCGCCCGCCGGCCATGACCAAATCGACACCGCAACCGGAGCCTAGGACAACGGAACCGTCGTCGAAGAATCGCAGGAAACTCTCCCGTTCGAAATAGTCGACCTGTCCGTATCTGTGATCGATCTTCAATTGTTTAGGTTCTGCGTCTGGAACGAAGAAATCGTCTCCACCGAAGTTGATAGATTCCTGCGTTTTGCTCAACTCTTTGAAGTCTGACGGATTCCAAGCTTTGTAGTCCGCCTTGTGGTAGTGGAACGGGTGCGGATACTTCCAGTTCGCGTCGTAAGCAATGAAGTCTAACACTGCCGCAACTCGCAGCATGGACTTGCTTTCGCCCGTGACCTCGATGTCGCCGATTTTGTGTTCTTCTCCGCCGCCCTCCAAAGACGAAAATTTGTAGTTACCTCGCTCACCGTCGTCTCCACCCTTGTCTGCCGCCGGCTTGATTTGCTTCGGAGCCAGGATCGTGCTCCGCTTGCCGATATGCACACTCTTAGCGGACAGTAACGTGTAGGCCCCGTCTAACCCGATGCTCTCCACGAAAAGTCCAGTATCCGGCGTAGACTGATCTTTGAACTGTTGTGCCCCGCTATCTTTGGCAGGCTTCATTACCAGACGCACGTGACCCTGACCCAAGTACCCGCCATACTCCTGGTACCGGTAGATCGGCTGCAAATCCTCTTTACCATCCGGTAAATCGATCTTGCCCTTATCTGACGTGTACTGAACTGCCTTGTCGTCTTGCTCTGCTGTCCATTGCTGTCCGCTTGCATATTGACCCAAAGCTTCGTACGGATAAGTAGCGACGCCGTGAAAATAGCGAGACTCGCCTTCGTCATCCCCCGCATCAATTTCGTGCACGGACGATTCTATCAGCAGCTGCACGCCAGCCAGACGCAACCAGCTATCGTAGATCGTAGCGAACAGCCCGCACATCTCGTTAACACGGACTTGTACAAGTTCATCGTCGATCGTAATTGCCAGACCTGTAGGACAGATCCAGCCTTGTTCTATCGGTGTTTGATCTACTGGACGCTGATCGCTCCAGTCAATTGTGCCGCCATGTTTGTACAGCCCGGTCACAGGGAACTTGTGCCCAGCTTCACGTTTAAGCCCGCAACCGGATCCTTGCATAATCCAGTCTGGAACTACAACGCTACCGTCCGATATAGCAGTCGGTATTGTGTTAAGAATGTAGCCGATATTGAGCCCACGGGGCTTAAACACGAGCACACGGTCGTTAGGCCCAGGCATGGAAAGGGACTTGGGTCCCACAGGGGTCAGTGACCCTGCAGACAAAGCACAACATGCAATGCTACCGTTACCTTCTGCCGCTTGGACTTTGTACCAGTTCAGATAGGGAATGGCGTGAATCACAACCCCGACGAAGATACGTCCGGGCTGATCAAATGTGTGTAATTTTGCTGCAACTGCTCGGGTTGGGTCTCGGAAGTTGCTAAGACCGGGGAACGCCCCGGACATAGCTTCGACCCCACGAAGTGCGTCATCTAGTTCTAAAACACGCCGGTCATTGGCCGGCGTAAAAGGACCACGGGCGCTGGCCCCTGTATGCGAGTGGCTACTCATCTGGCTATCTCACCCTTTGGGTGCAGTTATGGGTTCTAAGACCCCGAGAATCCGGTTAGGCGATCTAACCAGTTCCAAAAACCACTTTTTGAATTAGGTCGATCAACCCTCGAATGCTAGGCCAGAGAACATCAACTGACTGTTCTCGTTGACCACGAAGTCTTGCGTACTCACAGATACCCCAATGGATACCAATACGCAATACTTCACCGTGTACTTGGCTCGCGGGGCTCGTGCAGCAGCAGCAGCGGCAGCACCGCCAACAGCCGCGGCTGCAGCGGCACCAGCAGGGGTCGCACAAACGTTCGGAGACAGGTCAAGAACGCACGTGTTGTCACGAGCCTTACAAACGTCACCAAACGTGTCATAGAACAGCAGCATGGACACACCAGGCCCAACGACGTGAGCAGCGCCCATCGTGCCTTGGCTACGCCCACCAATGTAGTACACCCGAGTCCTTTGTCCGCGATCGCCCAGTTCGTACATGCGGGTGACCGCTTGCTGATAACCGAGCTGCACGTTTTGTAGTAATACGCCGGTCAAACCAGCGTTCGGAACGATGATTCCGTTTTGGGCGTGCATTGCGCCCCCGAAGTCAACTTCGGTCCGCGTGAATACTTCTGCCATGGATCCAAAACCTCCGTGTGGTAACCCCAAGATACCAAACCTGGGGCGGCTTCCTTATAAAAACGCCAGAGGCGAGTTTGCCTCTGGCTGGTGCTACAACAACTCCACATTAGATCATCAAGTGAATTTCCATGGAGTTGAACGGATACGGTACGTCGCAACTGAGCTTCAAGACGTACCGGTCTTTCAGCGTCAAGTGCGGACGAAGCTCCACGATCGCGGCGTCGATGAGCTGTCCTCCTAAGTTCTGTGTTGCCGCTTCGGTCTGCAGCACACGAATAAGGTTGCCAGTTTCCAAGTCGATACGGGCCTGGATAATTGGCGTCACGTTTGTGATACCAATGAACGGTGTGAAGTGCTCTTGGAAACGATACGTGATCGAGTCCACGTTCCGGGTGAGCATTTCCTCCCGTTGGTTGATATCCGCGTAATCTCCCGTGGTTACGGCGTGCCGCGTGTAGACAGCCCCAATGTTAGTGTCAGCTCCCGTTACCTCTTGAGTAACGATCCAAGCACCACCAAGTGCCATCCGATCCAGCTGTGCCCGGTTAAACTTGTTGGTCGTGCGGGACACGTCCGTAAACCCAACAATTTCCAGACGAGTAAGACCTTGGTGCGGTAGTACCCCAGAGCACAACCCAGCCAAGGCACAGTTATGGAAGTAACCTTCCTGTACCGTCCCGCTGGATTCGATCAGATCAGGCCACGTGGCACGGACACGACGGGTACCCCAGCTACCGGCGTTAGCTGCAATGACATCGGCTTCTTCGTCTGCAGACAACGCACGCCAGATTTCCACCTTAGCCGCAACGTTGATAGCAGCGTTCGGTCCGGTAAGTAGCCGCAACTGATCTTCGGACTGCACCGTGTCAATGACGAACTCGCTGTATTCTTCGTTTCCGAAGCCATCAGAGGTATAGGCACAACGCAAGATGTCGCCGGCACGAACCCCGCTAGCAACCAAGGCCACGTTGCCGCTAGTGAAACGTACCCGTGTGTATTGGGATCCAGACGTATCTGAATCGTCTTCAATCACGGCCAAAGCAACTTCCCCGTCCGTAGTCGTCGCAATGGTGTGTCCTGGTACAGTAGAACCCGCGTGGATAACGGGAATCTCTGGAACACCTTCCAAGTTTGTCCACAACACTCGCCAAGCCCCTTGTTCCGGACTGGATTGTTGCGTCACGTGCGCTGCGTACAAGTCTAGAACGGTGCGACGGCGCGTTAACGGCACCAAACCGTAAACATCTTCTCGTCCGAGCAAACGTGTCAAAACATTTGCCCAAGACTCATCGGAATCGGGGTCGCACACGGAGGTGAATTTCACTTCAGCTCCGTTGGAGTTTTCCAGGGCCTTGAAGACACCCCATTTCAGTGGATTGTCCGGATGCAAGGCTCCGGAGATCAACGCGTTGATCTCCCCAACGTCAGCAATCGTACCGACGGTGTTGCACAAGTTGGGCAACCAGTACCGGACATCGACGTACAAGATGCCGTACTTCTTGCTACTCTCGGAATATACCTCGAGCGCTTGTTGCACGCCTTCGTCCGTCCAGCTCTCGTCGTACGCCACCACGCCTGCGTGTAACGTCAGTTCCGTGTCACTGGTTTCCCAGTTAACCTCTGGAGCAAACCCGATGCGGTTGCGGGTAATCTCCAGCAGCGGTTTCCGAATGAACAGGGTGACGTCGACTTCGCTACCGGCTGCAATACCTGTGTCCAGGTTGTGTCCCAACTCCAGGGTCCGCATTGGCCCCTCTTGGGTACCGACAGCTTCAATGTAGTAGCGATCACCTTTGCGTAGCGCCAACGTATCAAACTGAATCAAAACACCTCTGGATCCAACATCGAAATCCGCGGCGGCTCCTGTAACGGTGATCGGACCGCTTAGATCCGTACCGTTCGTGGTAGTGACTTTGTACTGGGGCTTGACGGAACCATCGACGGACCCGCCCCGAGTAATCTCCACAATGTAAGTGGTATCTGCAGCGGAATCATACTCTCCGCCTTCGGTTGCCGTCGGTTCCGTGAATGCTTGATGCACGATCACGTGCCAACGTTGCCCCACAATCAGGTCGTCCGCTGTAACGTCGTCTTGTGCTGCGGACGCAGAACATCCGGCGGAGTCTGCTTCGTTGAACACAACGACAAGCCCGCGGGTCCCAATGGCTGTTTCGCTTCCAGCCACAGCCGGAGTTACTTCCGCAACGTCGTCTGAACCCGAACCCGACACCACGCGAATCTTGGCAGAAGTGTAGTCGCCGCGTAACGAAGATTGCGTAACGATGATGTCGTAGGTTTCTGTAATGTACCCGCTTGCCAACCCGTCGTAATCTGCTGGATCCACGGTTACGGTCACACAGTTGGAAGCCCCCGCGATCTGCGAAATGCTGGACGACAATCCTTGCGTAGCGGCGTTGCTGGCGTCAGCTTCGACTGCACCAATGGTGGCGTCGACCGTGTCTCCGTGAATCGCTTTCACGTAAGTCCAAAGCGTAACGCTTTGGGCAGAACCGTTGACACCGCGGACCTTCGCCACGTCCCCAACTTTAACGTCCCGATCAAGCAAAACGCTGTGTCGGGAGTAAGTCGTACCGTCGCGGCTTGTGCTGCTTGCGAAGTTACGCGTAGCGGAACGCACCCGGTTGTTGAACCCGGCCAGCTTCGTAATGACGCTGCCTTGGCTCACCGTGTCTTGGAAGTACTTCAAAAGTGCGTCTTTCATCCACACCTTTGTGTACGCAGCATCGACCTTGCCGCCAGCTGGCCGGTTAGGCCAGAGATATGCAGTATCGTCGAGGTTGTCGTAGAAACCCAACTTACCGCTTTCGCGTTCGTCAGTTTCTGCGTAACGAATCAGCTGAGCGTGTGGGCCAGAAATGTGCGCACGCAACGGTCGTGCCACTACGTTAGGCACGACGCTGAAATCTTGAAAAGCTAGAACTTGCGGAAGAACATAAGTCGCCATCTGTTGCCCGCCTCCGTGCGAGTAAGTGTTATTGAATTGTTTACTTCGTTTCTTGAACAAATGCCCCGTCTAACAGGACACTTAGCGGTACCTTTCGTAGCTTCAGAGCCTCCAGACTAATTTGCCATTGCTCAGAGTAGGCCCATGCAACCGTCACTGGAATTACAAAGGACTCTTTAGCTTCTTCAAGCTCCGCAATACCGCCAACGTCAGTAACTTGCCACGAAAACAGTTTCAGGTATTGCGTAATTACTGGATGGAATTGAGAGATTTCTCTCTGTACTTCCGTCGCCAGTATTTCCGTACCTGCACCTGATCCGTGAATGCAAAACAGAGTGTGCGACCCGACCCAAAAGGTCTGGTATTGCCTATTTCCCTGTCCGTCTGCTCCACCATAATCCGCAATACCTAAGCGGACGTTTTGTCGACCGTTCGACTTGATAATGACGGCGGGACGCTTCTCTACGAGGTCCCCACGCCATCTGTGTATACTTTCAATCAGTATACCTGTCCGTACCCCCTCTTGCCATACAAGGTGACGCAAGTCCGCCTCTTCGATCTGGCTGGAAGAACCGAAGTGATTTACGAGTAAATCCCGCAGCAACCCCGTGATCATAAGTGGGTTCCAACCCATACTGCATAACGCAGAAGGGGTTGGAGGATTCACCTGTCTACTGCGGGGCTTTGTCGGTTGTGGCGTGGTTGGTGAGCACCAATTGTCCGGTGTTGGGATCGACATGGACATTCTTTCCTAATACGCAGTTGATTATGTGTTGCTGGTCTGGCTGATACGTGTGGGGCGATAGCTTGCTTAACCCTATCTTCAATCGGCGTCCCTCAGGTTCTTGTGCCTGCTGTTGCGGCTGCGAAACCGGAATGGGCGTGTGGGATGCTTTAGGCCGTGGGATAAGTTCCGGAGGGATGCCGGTCGTAGGTGCCGAGTTTCTTGGAATGTGTGGCATGGCTAATCCTCTTCTAAGTTGTGCTGCAGTTGATCCGGTACCGGGATAGCGTACGCTATGTGCGTGAACGGAATCAAACGCAACTCCACGTTCGCTACGATTGGCACGCCACGCATTTCGGCAACGTGGGATACGCGATGCACGAAATAGCGATCATCTGTCTTCTCTGATACCCAGATGTCTTCTTCGTCCAAAAGATCAACCATCAGCATGGAAGCTTGTACGACAACATCATTGATGGTGCCGCGAGACTGCCCACCGTCTAGCTCCGTGCGTTTTACCCGAGGGCTCAATTCCGCCCATACGCAAGACATGGGGTAGAAATACCCGCAACGCTTACCGGTGCCGTAACAGGTGGTACATTGCGGATTGCGTATTTCTTTTGTCTGATAATCCAAACAGGCGGGGCAATTCTCCCCCGTCCAACGCCGCTTCAGTAGGAACCCTCGCTGCCCCGCATCTCCCACACGCATAATTTGTCTTTTAGATCGAACCATGTCTCTGGCTAGCCGCCAGGATCTTCGATCCAGTACGCCCATTCCGTGCTCTGGGGCAGACAGGTACACCCCGGCTGGTGTGGTTAACTGCACACGGTAATGGGTGAAATTAGTTTTACCCCAAACACGCTGTTCGTCGTCTATCGCGTAGTACTGATCGAGCACAGGCAAGCCAACGTCTTCCCAATCGTCTGCATCGTTATTGTTCGTAGTGCCTACCTGCAGCTGGAACTCTAACGGACCGGGATCCGTAAAAGTATCCATGAGGGTCCACAGAATTCGCGTGGGTCCTGAAATGATGTGGGAAACTACAACCCGGTCGAAGACTGGGTCGCACTCACCACACTTGTGTAAGGTTTCAGCAGTCGGATCCATCCGTGGACCTTCTCTGATAGCTAAAAAAAAAACGTGGTATCTCTCATTTAGAGGATACCACGTTAGGCTAAGCCCCCGCTACGCTACCTAACCAATCTAAAAAGTGGTTTTTAGATTAGCGAGGTTTCATAGGAAGCGGTGACCTTCGATAACGTGCCCAAGCTTCGGTATCTTCGAACTTGATAACTTCGGCTTTAACGTCTTCTGCCGTCCTTCGGATTGTCTCCGTTGTGGTAACAGTAGTGACGGTCGTAGTAACAGTAGTAGTCACAGTCTTAACGATTTCCACCGTAGGCTTTTTCTTTCGGCCCTTGCGAACCTTAGCAGCGTTCCGCTCTGCTCTTGCCGTCCTGAAGATCCTTACGCCGTCTTCGATCAAGTGGGTCTCTGCGAGCTCTGGAAACAACGCGGTAACTAATGGATCCTGCATGTGGCACCTTTCGCTATGGATAATTTAGCTGGACTGCTTTAGATGTGACAGGAACGAAATAGGCCTAGTACGCTACCAGGCCGCACTGCGTTCTATCTAAAGAAGAAGTCGTCCAACTCATGTATTATGACGCGTTTGAGTCGATTATTTAGGCGACCGAGAAGAGCTAGGAGATACTGAGATGACCGAGAGTAAGACGTGCCGAAAATGTAAAACCGCGAAGAGTCTTGATGAATTTCACGTAAACCGATCCCAGAAAGATGGACGAAATTACTACTGTAAAGGCTGCCAGAACGCCAAGTCCGACGCGTGGCGACAAGCTAACAGGGCAGTAGCCCGTGCGGCGGCACAGCGGTACCGGCACAAGATTCGAAAGAACCTACGGCGTTGGACGGATAGCGATGCCTACAAAGAGGCCGCAGCCGCACAAAACGGACGGTGTCCGATTTGTACGGCCACTCTTCGCCATGCTGTCGTTAACGTGGATAGCGCTGGGAACATTCACGGCGTGTTCTGCCGGCGATGCTACACGATTTTATGCTTGCTCAAAAAGGATCCCGAGGCTTTAACCAAATTCTCGCCATACGTCACGTCACCACCCAGTTCGGGTGGAGTAAGCGCTGATACTGGTACCGGCGAACTTCTTTAGGTTAATCTCGACCTTTTTGTTCACGACCCAAGCCTGGTATTCTTGCCACAAACGCTGACCCTCCGCCATGTACTCGCGTTCCTTATCCTTATCACTCGTTCCACCAGTTGCCGTGCGGAAAACGTTCCGCCGGAAATGGTTCGCCATGGTCATGTGTAACTGGGCCAAAACCCCAGTTATCCATGCCCCGTGGAACGGAAAGTTATGCGTGGAAAAACGCTCGATCGGCGGAGGCGTTTCGTTCCATAACCGAACAGGCTCGCCCATCGCATTTAAAATTTGCTCATCCTTGAATTCAATGTCATCCAGCAACAAGTTTTCATTGCGACTAGAATCCATCAAACGCATACGCACTTCTTGAATGGTGGGTGGCCCTAGTTGCTTGCGGTTCAGCTTTGTATCCAACGCAAACATACTTCGCTCTACGGACATGATTCCGCGATCTATAGCTAAAGGCGAACCTGTCACACTCAGGACAGCAAATGAGAGTTCGTAGATGCCTGCGTGTTCTACCACTTTTGGTTCTAACGTGAACCGCAAGATCCCTTTGCTCGCGTCGTAGACATCTCCGTAGATGTCGTAAATCGGGTTCTCAGACGGATTGTTGCCGTCCACACCCCAACGCTTAATACGAACCTTGCACGTGCCCGCGGGTACCGTACTCTCACTAAGACTACCGCTTTCACTCTCCGCTCGCCCTAGCCATTCGCTCAAATCTACGGCTTTACCTTCACGGTTGCGAAAGACATGCTCTATCGTAGAACACACGCCCTGGTCCACAATAAAGGCTTTCAAACGTGTTAAAATCTTACAGTCGTCCATGGTCGGGATGCCAGCACGTACAATGCCCGCATCCGCAATAGCCGGAACGCCTGTAGAAATTGTCGAAACAATTGGATCAACGTAAATTGGCATAAGTACCTCACGCAACAGTCAAGTCTACCGCTTTAGCCTGAATAACGCCCTGACGATACACGAAAAGGGTATAGGCCCCAGGATCCAGCATTAAGGCCGACGACCACCTCCCGTTCACGTCTGTAGTGGTTTGCGCGACGGCGTACTGGGCTTGTCGCCGTCCTGCCGCGTAATCCGCTCTACGAAACGCCAGGATCGTTGCATTGTCAATTCTGCGTCCGTCTCTGGTGGCGATCATCATAGCGTCCGTGCCGCCGTAATTATGATCAACGGCGACAGCTCCGTCCCCCACAACCTCGTCAACGCGCAACGGTGTCGCGTCGTGTACTGATATCGTTGCGTTTACTGCGGTATCGCTGCTGTGCCCGATCACGACCACAGATAAAGTATTCCCCGAGTCCAGTGGAATACTCCGACTGTTCAGAATCGTTTTGGTTTCCCCGGCCTGGACTTGGACGGTCGAAGCTGGTGATAGTGCCACATCGTCAATGTACGGCTTCAAGATGTAATTAGTGCCGCCGTGAATAGGTCGTTCGTCGTCCCCCAAATTAATGCGTACAACGACTTCTTTACTGGCAATACCTCCGTAGTGGTAGGAGAAAAGTTCTTCGCCAGCGTTTAGGTCAACGGCGTATTTCGTGATGCGTGCAAGTTCCATTTAAAACGTTACTCCAAACGAGTCGGTACCGAAGACGATAGGGAAGTATCCATCGTCTTTGGACGCGATTACTTCAGCTGGGGTGCCGACAACACTGACAACCGTATAAGCGCTTTGGGCACTCGCCAAGCCCGTACCTATCGCACCAGGACTCAAAGCTAATCCATAAACCGTACCGTACGCGGCGACGCCGCGTGCTGCACCAGAAACCACAGTAGAACTGATCGCAGCTGTTACATCTAAAGTCGACGTACCTGCGACCACGAGCACTTCACCGCTACCTGCGGCATCTGGTGTATCTGCAGAGGCCTGTACTGTCGCAACAGTGCCGTAAGTGTCGACATTCGACGTACCGGCCCCCGCTGCGTATGCGGCTAACACAGTGACCTGTGCTAACGTTGGCACAACGTTGCGGGTACCGACAGTCGATACAACAGCGACGCCTGTGCTAACGAGATCCGCCGTAGCCGCAGCTACAAGCAAGTTCCCAGCGATACTGATCGCACTTAGTCCGGTTGTCGCAATGTTAGCATGCGAGCTAACTACTTCGTAGGCCCCAGTAGTTGTAGTACCTTGAAGTCCGGTACCTGTGACCACAGCAAAATCTGCAACCGCGGTATACACGATCGAGACCTGCGCGGAATCGCTAGCTACGAGCACGTCGCACTCAGCACTTGTCGCGGTGGTGTCTGCCGTTACGTGTCCAGCTACGCCAGAAACCGCAATATCTTCCGTCGCAAGTATCGCCTGAATAGCACCGTTTCTTGCCGCGGCCTCGCCCGTGACCGTGACGCCAGTACTTTCTGCCGTTGCGGTGAGTTCGCCCAGACTGGTCTCCGCTTCTGTTGCTGCTACGGTCACACCCGAAGAATTGCCTACACCGGTTACTTGTCCGGAAAAGGCTGCTGACGTAGCTCCTAGCGTAACCGTTGCCGTCTCTGCATCACTTAACGTAGCGGCACCGCTGTCGGCTTGAGTACCGGCAACCGTAATGTTCGAGGCTGCTGCTTCCGCTGCGACTTCAAGAGGCACGCAATCAGCTGCAGCACCTTCCACAAAGGCGTTGGCGGTTTCTGCCGCGTTGTTGCTTGCAGGGACAGTGTAATCCGGCTGTGCCGCGGTAACCGTCACGTCTGCCGCCAATACGCTCGTAGTAATACCACCGAATGCGTAGTCACTTTGTGCTGCGGTTAGCGCAACATCGGCACTTTCCGCTGCGGCGTACCCAGCACCAGTTACGGCGACACTGGTAGCCGCAACTGTCACGCTTGCGACACCGGCACCTACCGCAATCGCACCCACGCTTACCGTTGTTGCAACGGCAGAGACTATCGTGGTTACCCCGGCAGAGTTAGCCGTAGCCGTGCTTAGGCTGTAACCGAGCGAGTCGCCTGTTGTAGTGATAGACGCGGCAGAAGCCGTCCCGGACACACCGCTAAGTGTACGATCCGCCGCAATGCCGGTTACTGTCACCGCAACACTGTCACTTGTGACGTTAATCGGCGGCGTGACTAACGCGATATCGAATGTGGGCGTTCCGTTGTCGCGAAGTATGACGTCAAAAGCCATAAGTACCTCAGACGGCTACGCCGTCATCCGATCGGCCAAGTTTAGTCGCATCTTGCCTTGCTTGCGTAAACACATTGCGAGTGTTGTCGTACCACGTGAGGGAGTACGTGCCGCCGATTGCCGTCGTGGTTGATGTCAGCTTGTCCCCTGTAGTTGCATCGTGCAAAACCACAGTGACCCCACTTCCGTCACCAGAATACCCGGTCACGGTTCCAGCAACGGTAAAAGTAACATCGTGGTAGGTGACCAACATCACTAGACCGACCCGGCCCGTGCTAGGGGTATACCAACGATAGGTACGGCTGGATTTGGGATTCATACGCTCAGTGTCTGGGTCACCCGCGTATCGATAGAAATGCTGCCCGGCATGTACGTGCGAAGGAGCAAAGCTTAGTTCACCTGCAGCTTTGTACGCCGCAGCTCGCAAGTCTCGATATCCGGCTTGATCTCCTTCTCCGGAAAGCAAAGCCGCAGACAATATGTGTGAATCGTCCGTAGCCGCAGACCAAAGACAGACAGAATACCCGATTGATGTTATCCGATAAGTTGTTTCTGGAATGCTCGGCGCAAACGTAGCGATGTTGGTAAGTGAAGCAGCTAACGCATCGAACTGCGCCAGAACATACAGCACAGTGTGGTTATGTGTACCGACACCAGCCGCCGCCACGTCCGATTGGTAATTCAGCAGAACAAAACCACTCAGATTCGGTCCGTAGGCTGTTGTATCGTCGCGGTATGTATCTACGACAATACTATTCTCTCCGCGGGCAAGCGTCGCCCCTACGCCCTGGGCGGACCCGGAATCGATCCGGTGCTGCAAAGCTTGATTACCGCAGGGAACCCCGGAACCGGAACCGTGTGCGTAAATACGGTAAGCCTGGCTCCCCGCACGTACGCGCCAGATACCCATGGTAGTCGCGTCGCTAATAGTCAGTTGTACGCCGGATTGCACCAGCGTGATAGTTCCGGGTTCTTCGATGTCGAACTTACACCGCAGACGCGACGCTTCTGCAGACGTCGTTCCGCCCACCGGGGAAGATGAATGCAACGGCAAAATCACAGAGTTAAGCGTCCGCGTCGTCGTGGATACGTTGAACCCGTAAGTAACCACCAACGTAATGCAGGCATTCATCAAACGTGCGGCAGTTGCCCACATTTTGAATTGATGTGTAGTTGTGGTTGTCGGAACAGCGCCTGTGAGCGACAGTATCCAACGACAATAACGATCAGACGCGAGACCGCTCTCTTGCGAGCCGAACGCTACTGCCGTAACACTGTCTATCTGCATAGACAACGTCCAGTCCGTCGTACCGGCATTGTTAGCTTCATTGCCTTCTACAACAAAGAAGTAATCGCGGATCGTTACAGACGCTTCTGGAAGTAATCCGCCAACACCTGTTAGTTGTGGGATCTGGTCAGTACCGATTTGTGCGCCTGTCGAGGTAGACAACACGCTACTACGGGATTCCAAAGGAATACGCACTGTCTTCACGTGCGTGGTAGCCGCATCATCATACTCGTACGTGACCACCAACTTGGCCGTGACGTTAATCATGCCCAAGGTTGTACCAGTGTTCTGGTCGAAATAGACCGAGCAGTCGCAAGTTTGGGACGAACCTGATCCGAAGTTTGACGTGAAGTAAGAAGTGTAGTCGAAAGGCATTAGCACGCCGCCGACGTTCTCACCGGTATGCGTAATGTCGTCTGTCTCAGTGATCGTATTTGCCGCTGCCGCACCCAGCTGAACGGCTACGCGGTATTCTGTGATCGTGCCCCCAGTTGCGGTGACACGATCCATAAAACCAATTTCAACGTACGCCGACCGAAACGTACGTGTCGTCTCCGGAATATAAACCGTAATAGTACCCAAAGACGTCAACGTAGCGTCGGTCACCGCGGTAGTCCGCGTTGGCCAAGCATACTCGACTGTTTTAATACGCGTGGCCATGCGACACCTCCAGAACGTTGAATGGAATTACTTGGCTGTAGCTACAACAGCTCCGATAGTCGGAGCTGCCGCGGTTACTTCTAAGACAGGACGAACGCTACGCGATTGCAAAACCGCAGCCTTCAAGATTTCTGGATCTGCAAACGCCATAACAGCGTCCAGTTCCGCTTTAGTCAAACCGGCGAGCTTGGCCAGCGCAGAGTTTTTCGCCAAGACCGCAGTCAACACGGTTTTGACTGTTCGCCCTTCTGCCTTTGCTTGTTCTCGTCGTGCATCTAGCTCGTCCATAGCCGCCATGAGCTTCTCGACGGAATACTGTTCCAATTCCGCCACTGTAACGGTTTTACCGCCCAACGTAACCGTAACTGCGTCCATCAGTACTCTCCAATTCAAAAAGTGGTTTTTAGATTGCCAGTGCCGCAGGTTACACAGCCCAACGGAGGTTACCGTTAGTGGCGTCGAAGTTGATTGTGAAATCGGACCCGTTTGTTGGGACGTTTCCGCCCGTAAAATCTAGAAACACGATTGGAATCGATGCACCGTCGTTGGTGATTTCTCGGATAAGTACTGCTGCCTGTACGGTATCGTTCGAGACGCCGCCCAACGCCGTCCACGTCAAATCGGAAAAGACAGTTACAACGCGGTTGTTGGCCGTTTGTTCTGTCAAAGTCGCTGTTGCTGCTTTGCGTCCACTTCCGTTAAAGCCGCCGGTGTAGTTGGTAGCACTAACTTCGTTTACAGAGGAAACTGCCGAGTGATCTGGATTGTAGGTGTAGGCACTACTCGCCAGCATGAACTTTAACGCCGTTGTATCCAAATCGATGGTGCCGTTGAGGATGTTGAGCACCCCGCGACTATAAGCTCCTGCAGCCATGTTGTCTCCTCCGTGAGTAGTTAGCGTAGTACAGGTCGAGTGCTGAATTCTCTGAGGGGGTCGCCGGTGTTTGTACGAATAGTGATTCCCGTCTCAGCAGCGTTGATAGCCGATTGTAGTCTATCCGCCAGGTGTCGAGCTACGGCAGGAGGTAGCGGTATCAGTTGGCCAGGATTACTGAACCTAATCGCAACACCGTTATCAAAATACCCTACGCTAGCTTCCCACACCTCCGTCATCAACTGCACACGTACAATGAGCTTACCGGAGGTTTTCATGTGCAATTCTAAGTTTGTTGCCGCCGCTAATAGGGCATCTTTTAGTTTCCTAGCATCGTCCGTGGCCAGTAGAACACAGGGGTCTCTACTTTCTTTGGACAGCACGATCAAGGCTTTGTCTTCTTCCACAGTTACGCGTAACATCTTGTATCTCCTTAAACGAAAATAGGCGGGGCGAAAACGCCACGCCTATTCTAGTCAAGCTAAACACTTAGGGTTACCCGTAAGTCTGTTCCAACGACGTTGAAACGTTCCAGCACGGATCTTGCACACCCAAAACCCCGTTGCGAAGCCGAAGCATTTTGGTGCTACCTGGGTTGGAATCGTCTTCCAAAATAACGCCAGGAGTACTTAAAATCTCCAGATCGCCGCGTTGCAAGCATTGCTCGAAAGCGATGATGCTGCGACGTCCTTCCGTTCGCTCGTGTCGCATCAACGATTCGCGGATGTCACCAAAAACAGTAAGTTCCTCGTTCGCCTGCAGGGATCGCCCGTGCGGCGGGAGAAATCCGAACGTCTTGGTTTTGCCAGAGGTGTTCTTTACCGTACTGTAAAGACACCGTACGTCTAATGGCATTGCTGCTCCTTGTTAGTTATTTCCGTAGTAGGCTCGCAACTGTTCGGCCTCGTTGGCCTTCAACGCGAGCACTGAGTTGTACATGACGGGATCGTCCATCAAACTGTCCGCAGCTCGCTTGAACATCTCGTCGTCGCTCACTGCTGGGGTGCCTGCAGTCAACCCATACTGAGCCACGACAGAGTCCAAACCGCGACTCATCTGGAGGTATGGATTGTCTTGTGCTTCAGCTTGCTTGACCGTGTCAAGCTGACTGATTTGCCGCAACTTACCTGCGGTCTCTAACATGGCTTGAGCCTCTTCTCGCGTGCTGGGCGAGAAACCGGCTGCAGCGCATTTCTGGAAGAACACATTGGCGTGCACTCCCTCAAACAGGTTGTTGTAAGCGGTATCCACGTCTGGCAATGCACTGTTCTGACTCACGGTATTCTCCCTGTTCTGCTGAATAAGTATGTAACTGTGGCGTTGTCGTTAGCCGCCGCCTTGGTTCTTGAAAAACGACTGACCGACCATGCCTTCATTTGCGTAAGGGTCGCGGCTGACCTTTCGACCGCCGACAGTGCCACGAGCCCAACTGTTCGGGGAATGTGCTGGAGGATCGACAGCCGCGTTTTCTGTAGCTGCGTCCGTATTGTCCAGCTCTGCTGCTTTATCGTTTGCGTAGACTGCCCGGATGTCGGAATGGGTAGATCCGACAGAGGGCGGTGCCGGTAAATCACTCGCCGCAGCGGTGCTGACCACGTTCCGCTTGGTGAGGGCCGTATCTGTGTACGCGCCAACACGTGCGGTTTGATTATCAGCGGTAACTGTGACAACTTCGCTCTGCGGTGCGGGCGGATCGTTATGTTGAACAGACATCCGTGTCTCCTGGTGGTGCGGAATAACAAATAAGACACGGGCCGGTATTAGCGACCCGTATCCAGTTAAACGTTAGTCAAAGTCAACGCGAGCCAAACCAGAGGTATGACCGATGGTCCCACCCATGGTTTCGTAAGCGAAGAACTCCAACATGTACGCTTCGCGACGAATGTACATCGTCGTATCTTCCAAGACAAATGCCTTCCCGATGAACTTCGGGTCGGCGAACTGATACATGGTGTTTGTGGCAACCAAGCCCTTTTTGATCGTGACGATCCACTTAACGCCGAGGAACGTCTGCAACGAGTACCCGTTCTTCATGATGTCTTCGGCAATGGTTCCCCCCATTTCATTGTGGGTGAATTTGCCGATTTCTTTGATAGTGATGTTGTTCACCAGCACGACGTGAACTTCGAGGTTCGACGGGGTGTTAGGCATCACTTTCAAAGAATCCCACAGCGTATCCCGGGTGATTCCCCCAGTGATAACTTCGTGTTGAACAGTTCCGGACGTTGGTACGACCAGCCCAGGTCCAACAAGTGCCGTGTTGACAGCACGGAGGAACTTGCCGTCTTCCTCTGCGAGCATGTCTTTAATTGCGTTATCAGACAGGATTTGCCGAATGTCCATGACCCAAGTACGTAATTCGTCTACGTCCTTGGTGAATCGTGGAGTGGTGATCCGGTCGAACATAACGCGGTAACGATTACCACGAATGTACAAGTTCGTAGGCAAAGTAGCGAACGGGATGCTGATGGCCGCGGGGCTATCAGGTTCCTTGTCGATGACTTTGACTGGTTTGTCCGTGTCGACTTGGCGGTCGAGCTCGTCGTTAGTAATAGGGATCGGCGGCATGATCCGACGATAGAACCCATCTTCACGCATTTTGGTGCGGGTAAAGTCGTTCACCGAATCCACAGCTTCTTTGACCAAAACGTGATCTTGGCTGGAAAGCTTATCGAAAACGGCTTCAGACATCAGCCGACTATCTTCTTGCGTCATCACCTGGGGCATGGGGGGTAAACCTCCGTGTCAGTTATATGTTAAGTTCATCCGTGAGAATGCCTGCAAATACGCACTTGCAGGCGTTAGTAACAGTTAGGGGAGATTAGGTCACGATGTTGGGAAAACAGGGAATGGCCAGAACGCGACAGAGTCGTGTCCGTATCCGTTATCGACAACACCGCGAGAAACGAAGCCGACAATCATGTCGGTGTACAAAGTACCGACAGCCAACTTTCCTGCAGACCCTCCGCTCTTAGCGGCGGTAAGTGGGTCGTTGGGTTCGTAGGTGCCAGCCACAAACGCGGTCGACACTAGTTCATAGGCACCAGTCGCGACCAAAGCCATGGCCTGCCCGGTGGGGTTGATCGCAATCCACACGCCTTTTTCAGTGGCGGGATCGCCACCTTCGTTCTGGACGTCTGGATCGTCACTTCCGTTGAACATGAACAAAGGCATAACTGGATCGGTACCGACACCGAGTTCGTACTCGCCGTCGGAGTTGAGGTGAACAACAGATCCAGGAAGTACTGTGTTGGTGACGCTGGCAGCGAACCGGGTGTGGAAATCAACTGCCGCTGGTTGCGGCCACCCTTTCAAGGCGTTAAGGGTGTTTGCCGTCATTTGGCGAGGTGCAGCCATTAAACCAATCCTCCGTGAAATTCTGATCAAGAGAGGCATTCGTGCCTCTCGGGTTATTTAACCAACGAAGCGTTACTTACCGATCAAACGAAGGAAGGCTTTGTCGCTCTCCTTCACAAAAGCAGTCTTTTCCCCAACGAAAGGATGCGTCAGCGAGTTGTACTCACCTGGCATCGCCGCCCCGCTGAGTGCGATACCGTACTCAGAACCGTCCACGCTTGTGCCAACGTCTCCGGCTTGTTTGGTGCTGCCCGCAATGATTCCGTTCAATTCTGCAATCTTTTCGATAGCACCTTGCAACAGTGTCATCGTGGTCACATGCTCGCATAGCATGCTGTCCGCAGCTTCTTTTTGGGTTGCAGGCACAACCTTGGTCCGAATCATCTGGTCCAGAAGCTTTGGACGCAAAGCTGCAGCCTTTTCTTGTGCAGTTCGGTGGGCCTTGACCTCGTCGCACGCGCGTTTCGTGGTCAGGCTGCTAAGTTCAATAAACCCTACGACGTTGTCGATAACGTCCGCAGGGACTTGTAGTGTGCGGCTCATCAGTCCTCCGTGAGCTAGAAAGCGCAAAATAATAAGTGAGGGGGACCACAGCGGTCCCCTGCTCTTAAATTATCGAACGAGCCGCGATCGCCCCAAGATCTCGCGAATGTGATTCGTGATCTCTTCCCGAGCAATCTTCTGCGTGCCGTGGATGCGCTTGCCCCCGCCGACACTCGCTTGTGTTTCCATTCCGCCTGGAGAAGAAGGAGGAGGGCCTCCGGCGTCACCGCCGCCACCTTCTTGTTGTTGCATAGCTTGGATCAACTCTTCTGGCGAAACGCCAAGTTGCTCCAACACTGCAGCAAGTTCTTCTTCAGACTCGCCGCCTTCTCCGCCGCCCCCAGCTGCGTCTGCCCCACCGGCTCCGCCGCCTAAAGCAGCCATCATAGCTTCTTCGTCTCCGCCGCCAGGAGCAGCTCCTGCGTCGTCAGCATCACCGTCCCCGCCAATCGATGACATCATAGCGGCATCACCTGGAGCTCCGCCCGCGCCAGCAGGTGGTCCTCCCATGCCTCCGCTTGGGTCACCCATTGGCGGAATAGGCTCCCCCGGTTCAGATGCTCGTTTCAAAAAAGTGGCAGCGTATTGCACGAAAGCGTCCGCGTCTGCCGATGCTTGTTTGATAACCTCAACAAGGGCGTTTCGCACCATCGTATCCGCCGCACGTTTGTCGAGGCCTTGCCCGGAGACAAGCCCAGCAAGTTCGTTACCGGCGTAATACGCAAGTTGCGGATCAACGGTGTTGTGTGCCTGTGTGCGTTGTTGACTGGCTTGCTTCATCTGTCCACCTTGTGAGGTGTACAGTTGGTGAATTTGCGCGAGCAAATCGTTGCCGACGTACCCGAGGTCCGAAGCGAGCTTTTCCAAACTGTCAGATGCGTATTTGTGCCCGTCGAGTTGGTCGTTCTCGGTGCTCGCTGGGTGCGAGGTCCCGCCGACACCTCCCTGCTTTTTGTCTTCCTTCCCAGCCTTAGCCGAGTTGGTCTCATGGGCAGGGTCTTCCCCGGTCGGAGCAACTTTGGTCGTAGTCGAAGTGTGGTCGTCTTCCGCAGACCCTGGCTGGCTCACAGCCCCTTCTGCGGCTTTAGCGAAACGGGCTACGGTGCTGAAAATGGACGCAGCTTTGGTGCTGGCTTGAGGAGCATTTTCGATGGATAACGCTCCTTGGTCTTTCTTGACGTCCTTACTGTTTTCTGCGGACCGTTCCCCTTCTTTAGCCTTTTCCAAACGGTCGTCGACACGCTTAACTGGATGCGAGGTTTCGCCGCCAATTGAGCCTGGCTCGCTGAGCGGGGTTGTCCCGTCAGATGCGGTCTTGACTTGGCCGACAGCTGCAATGAACTGATCGACAGTCGAGATCGACACTTGCGCGTTGCGGGTCATTCTATGGGTACTCCTTTACCGGATTATATGACATGATTCTGGCACGCAGACAGGCGTGCCGTCAACATGAACTCATCGTCAAATTTAGCGATTCTGTGTAACGCCGCCACTTTATAGCAAGAATAGTCTCTCGCTAGCTCTTCCGCCTCGCGAGTATCCGCGGCAGACTTCTCAATGTAAAAACCACTTTTTAGATCTGGGACCGGTAAACCACCCAGCACGGACCGTTTACACCGCAGGTCCACGGCATCTTTTTCCAAAGCGTGCGTTGATATCATTCGGTGGGCTGCTGTTCGCTGTTTAGCCGATGCGACCTTTTCTCCTAGGACATAAGGATTGGTCGCTAGGCGATTCTCTAAAGACCCGTCTTCAATCATACGCAGGTATACGCCCGGCAATCTTGCCCCTGCCGCTTCAACCAGGGCGGCACGCTTCGTCATGCGTGCAAAGTCTCGTAGCGGTAGAATAATCTTCCGATCCGCCAATGCTGCCAATCCTGCAGCGACTTTCTCGAAACGCGTGTCTTGCAGGTCCAAAGCGACCAAATCTACCGGAGGTTGTACGGCAGAATCAAAAGCACGCTTAACAACTGCAGAATTCCAAAGATCCTGCTGTTGCTCAAGCGCTGCAAGACCGTGAGCGATTTTTATATGTTCGCCCATGTACGGACGCCATCCGACCCGATCTACCGTATCTTGCAGAAGGATCACAGACATTGGAGCCGTAACGCCCAATTCCTCCGCCATTTTAGCTCCGTCAATTCCGAAGAACCCGTCGCTTGCGGCTTTGATCCAATCTGCTTTGCTTCCGTACGCGGTACGATCCGCAGGCCGAAATACTTTGGAAATATCGAAAAACACAGGATGGTCGTTGCGTACGTGCAGTAAGTGGACATCTCCTGCAGTTTTCACCAGACGGGTCAGGTTGTTGTAGCACCCACCAAACCGGCAACTGGCTTCCTTGCAGTACTGCTCTCGTGTGCTGGCTTTGTGCCCGCAACCGGAGCATACGTCGTACGGGACGCGACACGCCATGCTAACGGGGATGTCGTCACCTTTCGCGAGCTTCTCCAGTTCTTGATCTGCAGGTCCGTTACATCCCAGTAAATCCGCAGCTTGCTTGGTCGCAGGTAGCCCAACCAACAATTCCACGCGACGCATTTCCGGATTGTACGCTGACGCTTTGACGATACCGTAATGCGGGTGGCCTTCGGCCTTCTTGTTCTTGTGGTTGCGAAACCAGTGTGCGTGCTTTACGAACGTATCGTGCGCTTGTTTTAGCGTAGGTTCTGTAAACGCATCACCGTTGCGATTTGGTCCCCAAGCCTCGCTAGCCCCCAGGGCCACCAAGTGTACGGGAATCTCGTCCTTGGCAAACTTGATGTTGTGCATCTGAGATGCAAACAGATTCGCTGCCGTAAGCCCTGCACGCTTCACAAACTCCCGGCTATCCGCAGGCCCCATGCGAAGATCGTTACCAAGCTTCATGATAGAAGCTACGGGTATATCCCAATCCCAACCGGAGGGCGAAACAATCTTCTCCATTGCCATTACTTATTCTCCGGTACTGGTTTTGCGTACTGTTCCATGATCTCTTTCATGGTCTTTTTGTTACGAGAGTCCGCAAGTTCGCCGCGGGCTAGGTACTCTAAGGCCACGGGCGGGGCGAATAGCAAAGCACGCCGTCCAAGGGCGGTACCGATATGGGAGGCCCCGGCGTAGGTGTGCCCAAGCGTTTTGTACAGCTGGCGACCTTTGTACGTCGGATGCGTGTGGCTTCCTTGCTCTTTGAGGGCACCGCTTTGACCTTCGTTAAGGTCGTAGTGCTTTGGCGGCAGCTTTTGAGTTTCTGTAGTTTCTCGGGTCTCTTTGTGCGAAGGCACGTCCGGAGAGTTGATTGCGCCCTTACCGCCATCAGCCGCCGCGTCGCCCGTAGTGATGACCTTTACTTCTTTCGTAGGTGTGTGCGTTACGGTCAAAAGCGGACGGGTCCCGTGCACATCTCCGGTATGCCGACCTAACGCATCAGCCACGCCTGGAGGATTGTCGAAACGAGGTTGCCCGAACACTTTCGGCATGCGAGTTCGTAGCGATTCCATGACCCGCTCCAGTCTGTTTGGACCGCCGGGTGCTACGTTAGGATGAACCTGAACACCTTCCGAGTTTAACGGCACGTTACGCTTAATAGCGTTGCGTAAGGGTTCAGGTAGGTCTTTGTCCGCTGCAGCCCCTGCACGCTGCAAAACCGTGCCGATGTATCCACCAGCTTGCTCCGGTCGGATCTTCGCCAAACCGAACATGGGGTTATGCATCAAAGCGTCAGCCCCAGCTAACGCACCGACAATAGGCGTGGTTATCGGTGCGGCATCATTTACAGCCCCCAAGGCACTAAAGAACCCGCTACTGGCCCGACTCTGCAAACTGGGCGTAGACAACTCTCGGAGTTTCGAATTGAGGTCTGGGTGATCTTGTAAGGCTTTCGGGTCCACCTGCATCTTCCGCCCCGTAACCGGATCTGTGAAGATACCAGGGCGCATGCCGTGTGTTCCGCTGATTCCGCCGCCAGCTTCGCCCAAACCGGACAGGTGGTTTCTCGCAAGACCGGTACCAGCCCCTACACCAGCCCCAAGTAAACCCCCAGCCAACACAGAACCCATAACGCTTCGTTTTTTGTTCGGGTCTCGCTGGTTGTCTAGAAACGCATTAGTACCTAACGCAGCTGCTCCTAGACCACCACCAATCAGCGCGTGACTAATTGCCGGGTTTTTCACAGCTTCGCCCAAAGACGACAGCCAGGCCGGTGCCGCAGTCTTTTGCAGCAGGCCCGATCGCGTGCCCGCTGCAATGCTGGCGATCTTCTCGATCGCGTCTTCGAGTGTTCCGTTCAACAGTTCCGTAACGTTCATCTCACACTCCGTAGAGGCCTTAACCCAGCAGCGACTCTGTCGAGCTACTCAAAATGTTGGTATTTGGCGTAGGCATCTTTGTCTTCGCCAGACCGTGCTCAATATCGAGCAGTTCTTTCGCTTCAAACGGCTCTGTGTGCCCTTCTAAACGTTTCCGCAAAGCTGGTCGGAGCGTAGCCGCATTTTCAGCCACGCGGGGTGCGGCCTGCGAAATTTCATTGTAAGCGGTCAGGACTTTATCCGGGTCATGCGACGAGATTGGATCGTTGGGATCCGTCAGCATTTGATTGATCATGGCATGTGCCTTGATCTTTCTGAGCTCGTTCTCGTGTTCAGGGTCTTCTAAGCCCATCCAGGCGTCGTCAACCAGATCGCTTCTGGACTTAGCTGTTCCCAGCGTCTTTCCCATCGACGAGCCAATAGCCGTTCCGATACCAGCACCTAGAAACGCTACTTTCTCCTGTCGAGGTTTACGTCGCATGCCTATGGCTTGTTGTGACTGCTTACGGATGGCTTCCAACTCGTCATCCAGACTAGTCACATCGCCGTAAGGGTCGCCCTTAGCTTCGTCATGCGTGGCCTTGTGGGCCAAAATATCGCCAGCTGCAATTGCACCGATTTCCGGCACGATTCCGAATGCTCGCTTCTCCCCGACGCCGAAAATGATGGATGCCGTGTCTTTAGCCGTTTTTTCTGCCGCGACACGTGCGGCTCCCGAGAAAGGGCGGAGTTGTTCCTCGCGTACCGTTTCCAATTCGTTCCGGAGATCTTGTGCTTTCTTTGTCAGGTCGAATGCTGTCCGTGCATGGTTGATAGCTTCCCGAATGAGCGTAAACGGTGCGGCCTTCACGTCCACGGCTGTGTACGCAGAAGCAGTCTTCTCTTTGATTGGCAGTCGTTGCTCGACCAGATCCATGAGGCTTTTCGCTTCGTCCCCCATGTAAGTAATGGCTGCAGCTTTGACTGTAGGGAACGGTAGGCGAGAATATGCGCACCCACGGAAGTACGTCACGAGACTGGCAATTTTCGACATCACAGCGTCTTTCGCGGCAGATGCTTGTCGCTGTGCTTCAGCCTGGGCCTGTTTCACGCGTTGAATGTTACTCAAAGCAACTTCAACTCGCGGTGTCGCTGCCGGTACCTCTTTCGCCCCTGATAGTCTGTACGATGCCGTTTTTTCTCTTGCGGCAGCGACGGTCTCCGCAAAAACAGGTTTACGGCTGTAAGCCGCGTCGATAGCAACCTTTTCTGGTTCTTTGTGGTAAATGGATCGGATCACTTCTTCCGGATCGCACAGCTCGAAAGAAGCCAATTTATCCAAAATAGACGTGCTGCGGGGTCGCCGCCACTGACCTAGCTGCTGACCGGTGTTGTAGGCCTGGCCGATCAGCCGAATTTTTCCAGGACCAAAGCCGTTATCCCGGGCCACTTTCTCTACGGCAGCGTTGGGCGAACTCCCGGCTTCTACCAAATCCGTAGCGCGTTTGACCACTTCCAACAACTGTTGCTCTTCACGCGCGTTCAGCGTATCCGACATCGCGAGTCCTCCTTGACTACAGCCGCGTTAAATGTCTGTGTTTTGCGGTACAACCACCGTCCGTTTATCTTTGCTTGGCGGTGGTAGCTTCGTTGGGAAGTTATCCGGTGCCACGGTAGCTGCAACCTGACCGCTGGCAACTAAAAGCAATTCGCTATCCCGCAACTCACCGGCCATCGCATCAAACCGCCCAACAAGCGTGCCCTTGTGCAATTCGGCACCGTCTGCCCCAGAAGCCCAAGGAATATCTTCGATCGTTGCCTTAATGTGTCGATCGATATCTGTTCGAGCCTGGTCTTGGTTGTCTTCGCTTCTTGCGATTTCCATAAGTTTCGTATGGGTCGCAAACAGCTCCATTACGTTGTACTTATTGACCTCGAACATTTGGGCAGCTTGAGCGGTTCTACGTCGAAGAATGGTACCCGTTGTGTGGTCCCACCAGTTATCGATGTCGTCTGGCCGTGCAAGCGGTTTACCCGATTGTAAACCATTGATCAGGATATCCGCCACGTAAGGACCGCCGTAATACGAAAAGAACTTTAACGTTCCGTCCATAAACGGGCGAGCAATAGAGCTGTCCTTAAATGTGTGTTGCGGCATGTCGGCTTCAGCAGGAACGGCTCCTGCCGTACGGATCAACGCAGGAATAATCACCTGCTTCGTTATCCAGTCTCGCTTGTCCAGATGCGGAATCACGTCAAAGAACAAGTCGCAATACCACTGAACAGCTTCCGGTAGAATGCCAAGAATAGCCGCAACTTCCTCCGGGGTTTGCCGTGCCAGAATCCGAGCCTGAATGTACATGTTGGATTCAGGATCTTCCTGGGCGCGCTGGTAAAACTCGTATGCGTAGAAAAGTCCGGGATCTTCAAATCGCATACGCTCCAGCTGCATCTCGTCCGCGACCTTTCGCCTTGCGAGAAAGGTTTTAGCCTTTCGCACGATATCGTCGTCACGACGAGAGCACCGTCCAGGAATATCGCCTGGACGATCTACTAATGAAAGTACGCGCTCCCAACGCCAATCAGGCGAGCGGAAGAAGTTGTACTTTTGGTAATCCGCATAGTTGTTTACCTGTGCCACGGTTACTCGACCTCTTTTACACCACCAATAGCCACTGCGAACTTCTTAGCTCCAGGGCTCGCTGGCGTGATCTTTAGATACAGTTTGCCGTTACGCTGTCCCGGACGATTATCCTTGGTCTCAGCACTACGAAATACAAAACCATAACCACCGGTCTCTCTGTCGGAAAAATACAGCAACTTACCCGCAGCTTCGCTCTCAATTTCGTGCGTTACACGGTACACGTCATCAGGAAGCCTGCCAACGTCCGGGTACGTGGAATCCGACGTAAATTCCCCAGTAAGCACCTGCGAGTGGTTGTACAGGCCGACGGTGAAGTCGGCCATAACGCCTTCGGTCTGGACCACGATGATTTTCGAGATAACCGACTTATCTGGCCAATCGATCGTGACCACCACAGGTACGGCATCAACAGCAATAGCCGCCATCGGTCTCGCTTCATACGGTACGCCCATTTCGGCTCCTTAGTTTCTTGCGGCTTCTTGTACGTTAGGTTCACCAGCATCGGCAGAACCGACGCCCGTGGAATTCATAGCCCCAGGCCCGCCACCCACTGTTTTCTCTTTCAAGAAGAGCACAACGTCACCAAGGACTTCAAAGGCGTTGCGGATCGAGTCTTCCAGTTCTGGAAGATCTTGCTTTCCGTAACGATCCTCGAACTCTTCCTGGTGCCAGTAAAACATGAACATGATCCGGCCCAGCTTATCCAAGGCCTTCATCAAGTCTCCCAAGTATCGGTCAACTAAGGAGTCCTGCCGCACGGACTTTAGCATACCACTGATCATTGCCGCGTCGAAAACTTCCTTCTGTCCGCTCTGCGACGCTTGTTGGGCCATTTGCATGGCCTGTTGATCGGGCTGGTAGAACGGATCGTAGATCGACGGATCCGTCATCTGTGATTGCATACCGTCTACAGGGAGGAACTCTTCCTGCGGATACATGGAATTAACGCTGCTATACGGCCCCATCGCTTCAGAACCCGTTTGCGGTTCTGGAAATGCGGGAGCCCCGGGACCAGGCTGCAGACCGTAATAAGGTTCGGCGTATTTAACGAAGAACTTGGCTGCACGGTTCCGGTTAGCGTTAGCCGCTGCCGCTTTGATCATCTCGCGAACTTGATGCTCGCGTAAGCCGTGATCCCGCACCAACGAAATCAAAGCCGCCTTTTTAGTCAGCTGTTGCTGCCCAAAAGGACTCTTTATGACCAACTGTGTCCCGGTGTCGTGCAAGCTGACAACACTTGCGTGCTTTTGCAGCATCAACTGGATGTCGATTAGGTTGCCCGGGCGGATCGGTTCGTTGGTACTGCCGACATACTCTGCTTCCGGGGGGCAGCACATATCCACCAAAGAGTCACTTTTCTCCTTCTTGGGCTTAGGAGGATCTGAGATCTTGATGATCTTGTAGCTGTCGGGAATCGACAACTCGCCGTTTACCGAACGAAGACTCGTGCCCTTTCGTTCGTTAATGTGGATGCGAGCTCGCCACGATTCATAGGTCGTAGTCCAGTCGTGAACCTCTGGCTTGTTATCCCCCTGACGCCGATCCTTGTAGCTGCAGTTGTCCTCCCAAGAAACCGCGTAATCCCCATCACCGTAGCTTTCTTTGACACGGAACGGACACGTACCGCTACCGTTCTCGTGCACGGCTACGTACGTACCGCCCTTTGTCAAAGACGTTACGCCGTCCAACCCGTTGACGTATTTCCGCCAATCTTCGGGTGTAGGGCAATCACACTGCTTAACCCACAGGTTCGTGGAGTGGCTGTTCTTCCAATCCTTGGCACTGTCTTTACGTAGCAGTAAGCAGAAGTCTTCCCGCCCCCGTCCGGAGTGCGGCGAAACGATGATAACCATTTCTGAAAACTTGCCGGGCTTTTCAAGTACCTCGTAGATGCCGGTTTCCGTTGGATTGGTTAACGCCGTCACCACTTGCGTGTTGTACGCAATACTGGTGTTCTCGCGTTTATCCTTGATCAGCACCGTATCTTTCAAAAGCTTTTCGCGTTCTTCGTCCGTCAGCTCCGGCTTGTTCTCGGTAATACCGCCAGGAGCGTCGACATCTACGCCTAAGGCGTCTGCTGCGTAGATGTACAGCCCCGCGTTCTTCTCCGGTTTTGGTTCTTCTGGAATCAAAGACCACGGTTTGTCTGATTTCTTCTCTTTCGTCTCTTCCGTCTTCTTCGGCGGGATGATGTAACTCTCCGCCCGCTTAATCAGACTGTCCTCGCGGTCCCGTATGCTCCTGGCCATGTCCCCAAAAAACGAAGAACCGTAAAACCGATCAAAGCCTTGCTTAATCAGCGGGTACCGCATGTACGCTTTATCGAATGCGGCTTTGAGTAGACCAAAGTCGCTCAAAAAGTTCCGCATATCGAAACGTTGTGCAGTGTTTGCGAGTGCTGCGGCGAAAGGACGCTCAACAACGGTTGGGAACGCTAAATGCCCGCCACGGCCCGGGTACAGGGAATTCGCCTGTTTCGTAGCCAACGCCATAAAAGCAGGAAGTGCCCCGTAACTCCATTCGCTCAGATTCGGGTTTAACGGCTGGGCACTGCCGTACTTGGTACCAGAGGGTGGTTTTGATAAACGCGACAAATTGGGCAGAAGCCCGCCAAGTTGGTGCACGTTCTGATCCACGCCTTCGCCCAAAACGTGAGGTTTACGCGAGATCAATGAATTGACCCAGTTTTCTTTCATTGGCACGAAAGTGTCCTGCTTCTTGATGTAAAGCAGTTCGTGCCCTTTTAAGTCCCCGTTAAGAAAGAACACAGGGGCGTACAGCCACTGATCTCCGACCTTAAACCCGAAAATACCGACAGCTTTCGTGTTGTCTTCGTTTCGGTCTACAAGCTGGAACCCGATGATAAAGTCAATTAGGCGTGGTGCCTTGTCTTTGATGTAAGCGTAAGCCAAAGAGCTAAAGGCTTGTTCGAAGCCTTGCTCCTGGTCTCCACCCAAAGACGCCTGTTTCCAGTGCGTGAGGTTCATGGACGCCAAAGCGGATTGCACATCCTTACGTGCAGCTTTGGACGTCCAGTATTCGCCGCGGGTTGTAGCGCGTTTTTCAAAGACGACGTGTGTTTTTGCCTGCATGGTTTCCTTCCCTGGAAACAGAATAGGATGTGACCGGTAGTTAGAAATCTCCCTGATGCTGCGTCGGCTTGGGCGAAGGCGGAGGCACAAAGTCGTAGGCCTGCTGATACGGTCTGAACTCAGCTGGCATCATAGAAGCCCCGGTTGCGTAGCCCGGCGAACGCGTGCGTCCGCCCATGTTCCAACCGCTAGAGTACGGCGTAACGCCGGGAGTGGTTCCAGGTATTGCTGGCTTACCGGGAACTAGCGGCGGGACGTGCATCCCGGCGGCAATCATACGCTGTTGCAAGGCCAGGGCATCGGCATTAGGATCCCCTGGGCTCTTTATACGCGACTGCAAAGTCTCCAACTGGCGCTGCAAAGCCTCTGCTTGCCGCGGTAACAGGTCAGGCGATGCCAGTTGTTTTTGCAATGACGCCGCCATCGCCTCGTCGCCGGGCTGTTTCATGGTCGTGCGAAGTGCTGCATCCAAGTGACCTCGCAAGGCTTTCTGCTGTTCCAGCATGCGAGACTGTAGCGTTGAACCGTGCTCCGGTGCGAACGGATTCAAGCCCCCGACACGGTACTGAGGGATGTTCCACAGAGACACCCTTTCCCGGAAGTCACCTTTGATAAGCCGCTCATTGAGCTTGTTGTACCAGTCCATATTACCTGACGCCCGAGCCGATTCCATTTCGGCCCGAAGTCGTGCTGAAGCCGTATCCGCCGCTTGACTGTTTCGTTTGAAAATCTCAGCGTAACGCGCGTAAAGTTCTGGTTTGTGTTCGTTGTACCAGCGTTCCGACGGATTAAACCAAGTCAACGGGTTAAGTGATCGCCCAACTGTATTTTGCGCATCGTTGTATAGGTGTCCACCCGTAAAAGCTGTGCCAAGCGCCGCACCGCCGCCAAGAAGCGTTTTAGCCCCTGCACCCATACCCCCAGCCCTCTGTATGGGCTCGGCGAATGGCAGATCGCTCGCATTCACGTTGCCTGTGTGTGAAGTAGCCTCTGGCACCGAGGGTCGCGGTGCCCCAGAAGGCGGAGGCATCGCTGGCGCTTGCGGTGTCTCAGGTGCGTGCATCTGCGGTGGCGGCGTAGTTGGCTTTGTTGACGGGGTACGTAGGTTGGAAAGCCAATTACGGAAACTGTCCCACCCAGGAATCCGCCCAGGAATCCTCGCTGCGGTTTTCTCCATTCGATAAATAAGGTATTCGTCCGATGCCGCTTTCGCTAACGTTGCAGCTACGGCGTTAGACGAACCGGGTGTAACGGGAGTCTGCATGTGCGGGGGGAGTTTTGGAATCGCGGTACCGGCAGTTATGCCGCCCGCTGCACTTCCAAATGCCCGACCCATGAAACCACCACCGATAGCTCCGGTGAGACCTGCGCCGATCTTGCCCTTGGTCCCAAGGCTTTTTCCCATCAAGCTCAGTAGCGCTGCCATACCGCCAATACTACCAACGGGCGTACCGACCATACGCCCGGCAGTACGCCCGCCGTCCAACACGCCTTCTGATCGAATCTGGTGTCGCATCAACGCGTTTTGCCGAAGTGCTTCGAGTTTCGCCGTCGAGCCGACGATGTCTTCGTTACTCATCATGTCTCCTTATTAACCCTGTCGAAATTATACGTTACGCCTCCCGGCCCCGCCATACCGTTAGTAACTAGGCCCTACCCTTTGCCGCTGTGGTACCAGCGACTCTAATCGTTGGCTTAAATCGCCTGACGGAGCTTTGAAACCTCCGATTCCTGCCGCTGGAGGTGTCAGCCCCGGTATACTGCTAAAAACATCCGGAGGAGGAGCGTACGGCGTAGCGAACGGAGAACTGACCCCGGGCTTAAGCTGCAGCCCTGCCGGCAACGTTGGAGCCGCAGGTTTGACATCATAAGCATTTCGAGCTGCTCGTTCTTCTGGCGTACGCCCGGCTCGTGCGATAGCATCTGATATCTTTGCAGCTAAGGCCGTATTGCCTGCTTTGGTTGCTTTGTCCAGTACAGGCTGAAGTTCGGCAATCCTCGCGTCTATGCTCTGCTGATACGTGGTGTCTTTTAAACTTCCACGCACGCCCGCCATGTGTAAAGGTTCGAGCTTGGTTTGCAGCCATGCGTTGAAATCATCTACATCTGCAGCGTTCGCAGTGTTGTTCAATACCTGGTCCACCACAAATCCACCGCGCTGAGCTTTGACCGCTCGAAGCGTATCTATAGCTGAATGTTGCGACCGTGTCATTGCGGCTCGATAATCGTCTGCGAAACGGTTACCGCCGAAGGCCTTATCCCAAAAGCCCGTAGGTGCGTATTTAGCGTTCATGTCTTGAACAATCTTCTGTGTCTTCGCCAGTGTTGCTTGTTCCTCCGGCAGTAATGCCCTGCGTTGCGCTGTCTGCTGTAAGTGCTCCACCAACGCGTTGGCGTGTGCCGCCTGGGTCCAATCCGTTTGTCTTGCTTGCTGTTCGCTGGAGAAATGCGTACCAGTCGCGTCGCCGGCCACTGTAGCGGCAGCTCCGATGTTCTGTCCTGGGTTAATAAGATCATCCAACCGGTTGTCCGCCCAACCCAACAAGCTTTCTGTGGGTTTCATCTTATGCTCGAACTTAGCCCGCAACTCGTCCTCCGGCGTGTTCATAGTTCTGTAGATTTCTATCCCAGTACCAACCAGCGGAAATCCTTTCATCGCCGCACCTAAACCGCGACCAAAGCGACTTGTCGCTGCGTCTTCTAGTTTCTTCACAATGGGATTTCGAAACCCTGGTACCTTGTTTAACACGGGAACCTTAGTCGCTAAGTTCTGCAACCCACGAAACGTCGGCTTGATCACAGGATTCGTAATTATGCGAGAGAATGCGCTGGAAGTAACTGGGGACGCGAAAGCTCCCAGGGACTTGCGCCACCACGCGTTATCGCCTCGTGCTTCTTGCAAAAGTTCATAGTCGGATATGTCTCCTTCCGGTTGAACGTTTTGCTTCAGATGCTGCATTACTTCGTCGTCGCTGATCCCCTTCGTTTTGAACTGCTGTAAATCCTTAAGCTGTTGCTCTGCTTTGGCGATATCCGGATGCGACGGATTGTTCGCTTTCATATCCGTAACAATTGCGTGCAACTCTACGATTGCTTTGTCGACATCGCCGCCTATCGTTTCTACGACCTGATTTCTCAGTTTAGCGCGTACTTCTTCAAATTTCGGCTGTCCGGCCACATACCCGTTTTTAGCTAGCAAGTGTCCGCGTTTGGTTAGATCAAACATCTTGGCCTGAACCTCCGCGTCCGTAGCGTTAGCCCCCAAAGTTTGTTTGACCGCATCGAACTCCGCATTGCCCGGTTGCCATCCAGCGGTTTGCGCAAACTGCCGTTTGAGTGCGTCCGGATGCGTCATGCCTTGCACATTAGACGCAGGGAGTGCGGGAAGTGCTGGCGGTGCCGGAGTCTTAGGCATGATGCTTAGGTTGGGCTTGTAGTTCGGAACAATCGCGTCGTCGTAGCCCATTAGTGAGTCACGTTCGCCGGACGTTTCGCCGGGTAGCGGTTTACCTTGGTTTGTTAACGTCGCTACATCGCCTTGACTTAGCAACGAGCCAAAGCGAGCTACATCGCCGAAGTCACCACCGAACCCAGAACCTGGACGCTGTGGGTCACCTCCCCCTGCCACAAACTGTGCAACCATTTCAGGTGAATCAAGTTTCGTAAACAACCAGTCACCTTGCGTAGCAGAACCATTGGCCTGGCCTGCCTGGGGATAGTTCGGACTATTGTCGTTCAGGCCGCGTGCCCACGGATTTTCCGATAGCATACCGGGGGCCAAGCGTCCGGGGTGTATTTGTCCGGGGGCCGCGGGCGTTGTTGGGGTACCTGGAGGGCCGCTTACAGGAGCCTGCGGTGCCGGTGCTGCAGGAGTTGGTTGTGGCGTATTGGAAGCCAAAGGTCCCTGCGGAGCGTGAGGCAACCCACCACCGGGTAGGTAAGAAGGTGTGTGTGCTGCTGGGGGTGCAGCAACAGGATTACGTGTAGCCGTAGACGGAGCTGCTGTGGAGCTGCCCATACTGGCCGGTGTGGTTGTATCTACTTTAGGTGCTGCAGCGAGCCGTGCCCGCTTAATAAACATGTGCGCTTCGGCTATGAGCTCGTCTTTGGATCGCTTAAACAACCCGGAGAAACTAGCTGCTGGTTTAGGTTGTTCTTGTTTCTTCTGAGGTTGTGGAACATCCAATGCCTGTGTTGGTTTAGGCGTTGCACGCGGATCGCCAAACGGTTGCCCTTCTGGAGGAAGCTTATAGCCGGGCTCTGCTGGACGCACAGCACCCACCCGACCAAAATCGACAGCACGTGCCAGTCCCGGCACAAAGCTTGTTCCCAGCTCGTCCGAGATAGCCCCGTGATGCGTCGCATCCAGTAACGAAGCTTTAAGCCCGGACCCGTACATACGAGTCATCCAGTCCGGATCGTGCTGCAGTGAATACATACCACGAATCATGTTCGACTGAAACGGTGCGGGGTCTTTGTGTACCGCGACTTCTTGCACGCCGAAATGCTGAAGTTCTTTAAGAACGGAAGGGCGTACTTTCGTGCCAATTGAATAGTGAAGTACGGGGCGCTCGAGGTATTTGCCGACAGCTCGCTTAGGGTCAACAACCTCGTGCCCCTCTCGTGGCTCGTAGAGATGTTCCATGGTCGAATACGGTACAACGTCGTCCGGCACGTGATCACCGTATTCGTCTGTAAGCTTGACGTGGTTGATGAGTCCCCGGGCCAAGAGTTCCACGTTGCGACGGTCCACACGCATCCCAGCATCCCGCATTGCCTGCCGGAATGTGTTAACAAAGTACCGTTTACCTTCGCCAACACCTTTGTGCTCTGTAATGATCGCTGGATTAGGGAACCCGCTGGTTAAAGTGTCTCCGGCTTCTACCGCGTCCCCTTTCTTGACCTTTAACTCTGCATCTGCAGGAACGTAGTGTCGCTTATCGTCGACCCAGACGTAGCTACCACCAGCAGGTGCTGGCTCAATTATGGACACGGTACCGTCGTGCTCTGAATGAACCGCCCCACCTTTAAATACTTTCGGTACTTGAATTAACTGGTTGATATACGCAAAACCGCCCACCGCTTTTTCTTGTCCGGCGACACCCCCGGAGTGTTTAGCCGAAAGTTGCCCCTGAGCCAACGGTTCCGAAAGAGCCTGTGCAGCGGTAAGCCCTACTTGTTCGCCTCGCCCCGGAAGCAATCCACGTTCTCGCACCCCAACATCTCTGGCGTAAACACCGCCATCCGGAGAGCCGCCAACCAAAGGGCTACGCACCAGGATACGGTCGTGTCCCAGGCCTTTGATGTGTTTTAGAATCTTAGGTGTGAGCACCGTGTTCCGTTTGTACGGACCGATGTCTTTGGCCAGAAGTGCACCTTCATTATCTCCATCATCCGTATCCACAGGTAAACCGCGATCCGGAATGTCCCGCTCATCTTCTTCTCCAACCACCATAAGCCGATGCGATACCTGATTCAGCTGTTTGCTTAAGAACCCGGCGTCCTGTGTCGCAAACTTCGTTGCCATGGTCCCACGACGTGCACCGTACATACCGGCCCAGTATTCCATGGGCTTTAAACCCTCGCTGTAACTAGACAGCACGGGAAGCGGAATCACCTCGTCTCGGTGATCGGAATACAGCATGTCGCCACCAAGCAACGATCCCAGGTTCATTTTGTTTCCGCGAGAACCGGAGACAACTTGCATGGCGATAGGATTGTTAGACTTCACGGCTTCGTCGTAAATGTCGTCGATCTGCTTCTGCTGATAGGATCCTACGGTTTTAACGATTAGCTGCTTTCGCTGCTCTGGAGTTAAATCGTCGTTACCCAAGATCTGCTGCATTTTCTTCTGAATCGCCAATCTGTTCGTTTTCGCCGCAGCAGACGTACGCAAGTGTTCCAGCCCGAACGTGTATCCGCCAAACTCCATAGCGGCAGTACGTCCAATGTCACTAAGTTTCTTAGAGACCTCAACGTACTTATCTGGGTGTTTCTCTGCGAGTTCTCGCAAAAGTTGATTGATGCCCTTCTTATCCAACACGCGATTATCGTCTCGCATGTCTTCCGGCAAAGCTTGGTTCACCAATAGGCGTCCCATAGTAGTTCGTGGCATCCTTGCACCTTCTACAAACGGATATGATTTAAAAAGTGGTTTTTAGATTCACAGCAGGGACATCACATCCCTGCTGTGTCTGGCCTGCTAGTCAGCTTCGTCGTCATCCGAAGTATCCACTACCGTCGGCGATACTGCGGAGGAGTTAACTGCGTCATTTGTGTCTTCTTCGTCTGGCGTATCGCTGTGCAGAAACGCCAAAGGATCGTCTGGCGTTCCCATATCCGCCCGCTTCGTGGTAGTAGGCGTCGGTACCGGTAAAGCTGCCGCACGCGCTTGCGAGAAACTTAGCGTTACGTCGTTGTACATTTCTTCGTTGATATCTTGCCGCGTAACAGCCAGCTCCAAAGCTGTGCGGAAACGCTGTAGCAATTTTTGATCTCCCGCCTTGATGTACACGACTTGTTTCGCGTCACTTTCTCGCAGCCGTGAACAAAGGCGTTCCAACACAGGCTGAACATCTCCAGCACTGTTAACAAGAAGCAAGTCAGATCCGCGATTCTGTGGAACCTGCGGTGCGGCAACGCTCGGCCTGTCGCGGACACGAGAAATTTCGCTACGAGCGGCTGTCGGTGTCCCTAAAGCCGACACGTTGCCTGATGCGTAGATCTTATCTGTGGAACGATCGTCGTCCCAAGATAAGGGTTTCCGCCGCGACGTATTTGCACCTTTTGTCTCACCAGCCATGAACAACTCCTTAACTTCTGGGTCCGGCAATCAACCGCATACCTGGATCTGGTTTAGGTAGCACGAGCTTGTCGATTACAACGGTTTTCTCGATACCCAACGTTTTGAGCATCCGAAGAAAATCAGCACAGCCAACACAACTAACCGCGATTGTATTGTCGGGGCCGTAAACAGCCCCGACGGACACTGGCGTATCCAGGTCATTCAGTACTACGAACTCACTGACTTCGAGTACTAAAGGTGCCCCGCCTATTCGTGGTATAAGCTTGATTCGCATTACTCTTGTCCGCGTTTCCGCAACCTTGCAATAGCTGCGGCTTTGTTATGCATAAGGGTCAGGTTTTTTGTGTCAAAAGCCACACCGTTTCCGCGGTAGCTTCCACGGTAGTTGCTCATCTTCTCTCCGCCCGGAGAACCGGCCCCTTGCATAGGATCGATCCCGGGCATCTGGCCTATGGCCCCACCTCCGCCACCGCCGCCTCCGCCACCACCAGACGCCGTTGATTGCCCGTTTGCCATAGCCGTCAGTTTTTCCGGAGTGGCTACCATATCTTGCGCCGGAATCGAGACATTTAAAGCGTCAGCAATTTTTGCCAAGATATTTTTTATTTGCATAATCTCGACGTTTACGTCGATCTTAGGCTTCAGACCACCACCTGCCCCGGCACCGCCGCCACCTGCGCCACCGCCACCAGCCATCTGTTGTTGCATTTGCTGCATCTGCTGCATCAGCTGATCGATCCGTGGGTCGCTAGGTGGAGGCCCACCTCCCCCGCCACTAGGATCACCACCCATACCTGGAGGAGGTCCACCCATGCCTCCGCTCGGGTCACCTCCCATCCCGCCGCTAGGATCGCCACCGGCTCCGCCACTAGGATCGCCGCCAGGCACAAACCCAAGTTTATGGAATCCACCGCCGGCTTGTCGGATCATCCGAAGCAGTTCGGGGTTAATAACGTGATCCACGTCAAATACTTCGCTCATTGGAACTCCTTTTCCTTTCCCATTTCTGCTTACAGTGTAAGCGGAAAGAACTATACGCAACAAGCCTACTCAATGGTCTGAATATCTGCGTCTGCCGTTATCTCCCCACGGGCGTAACTTTTCATCGCGTCTTCGTTATTGCGGAAAACACGTATACGTCTCTTTCTTTTTCCGTGGTCATGTTGGCGTGTCGCGTGGTAAAGCCCGGCAAGATATTGTTGCCCCGGTTTGTGTACCGGGCTCTTAAAGTCTGCCGGACTTAACAACGATCGACTGGGTAGTAATTTATCGTACGCTTCCTTAACCGCTTCATCCGTCATCGGCACGTGAAACTGCATAGCGTCCCCGTCGAAGTCTGCGTTGAAACCGCCGACGATCAGAGGACTAACTTGCATCACGTTCCCTTTAACCAGTTTTGGCCGGAACGCCATAATACCGAATTTGTGAAGCACAGGAGCTCGATTAATGAACACTGGGCGGGCTTCCATCTCTTCTTGCAGTACATCTCTTGCTAGCGGTGTTTGCTCCTTCACGTGATGCAAAGCCGCACGCATGTCCATCCCTTTTCGCTTCAAACGCCGTACAATTGCGCGACGGTAAACCTGGAACGCCTGATTCTCCGGGATACCGACTGTATCCATGTCGTAATCCGGGTTTGGTGTAATTACCGCACGGCCAACCGAATCCACAGTCGAAGACACGAGCTTGCGTTGCACCGTACCGAATTTAGGTGAGTTCCCGAATATGGTTTTGAGCACGCCCTTAACGCCTTTCTCTTGCAGTTTTGGGTGCACAGGGTCGCCAAGCCCAGTAACTGCTTTGAACGCGTGATAGATCGCCAATCGTTCATTACCTATGTCGGCATCGCCCACTTGCCCTTTCAGGTCTTTGTAGTTGTTGTTTGCATCAAGCAACTCTTTGTACAAGTAATTAGCGTCCGCAATAAGCGGGATGCCGCTCTCACCCATAAGGCTAACCGGACGGAACGTAGGAGGAAGCACAGGCACCTTGTCGAGTACCCATTCCCGCGGATGCAGATTCAATCGCTTAGCTGACTTCAAAAAGCCCCAACGTCGCACGGCTGCGTCTCTTGCCGAAGCTTTCCCCGAATAAAACTGCGCTTTTGCTGTCGCTATCTCTTTATCGATGTCGATGTTGTCCAGGGCCTTGTAGATAGCCTGGGGACCGGTCCCGTACCCAGAGACCTCGTGATCGCCTTTTAGCGTAGCTTCGTACTGTTTTCCCGTTAGCCCTAGCAACCGGCGTATTGGCTCTTCCATTACAGGATTCGGCAGAGGCTCCGGTAAACGGATGAAACTCCAGCGTTTGCCGTGGTGACCGCCGGTAAGTGCGTCGTCAAATAGCCCACCTTTGATCGGCTTAAGATCCTTGTCGAAGTGTACTGTCTCCCCTGACGTGATCTCACGATCTCCCGCAAGAGTATCCACGTCTTTACGCGTCATAGCCATAAGCTGCGTCTGGTAGCCGTCACGTACGACGTTGATACCAGCAGACTGCAGCTGTGCTATGAACTTCTCGTAGACCTTTGGTACTCGCGGCTTGCCAGGAGAGTGCCCGGACAGAAACTGCATAAGCAAGTCTTCGTTCTTCTGTCCACGATACGCCCCGGCGTCTCGACTGATTTCGGTAGCTCCGTGGGACAGAAGCGCGTTAACGTCAAGCAACGCAATACGCTTGGAGTTCGACACAACAACTCCTGCTTCCAACTTGTACAGGTGGGTGTTGTCGACAGTTATGTCGTAAACCGGCACAAGCGTCGCGTCTGTGACGTACGGTGTGACTGATTTAACCTGCATTGCGTCCTCCTCCGAAGTTGCTGTATCTCGCGCGCATGCGGTCCCACCAATTGCGTAGCATGGTACTAGCTTTATTGGTGATGGAGGTTCTTGCTTGCTCGCGATACCCAAGCTCGCGTTGCGGTACTTTAGGAACCGGTGGCTTGTATGAGAGTATCCCTGTACGAATTCCTCCGTACAATGGAGCCTTACCTGCGCCACCCATAGCGGTGTCGCCTATCGGACTTTGTGGTACGTCCTCTGCCATCTTTACGCGAAGAGCCGCAGCACGTACGGCCAAAAGGTCTAAACCGTCCATGTCAACCCTCCAGTAGATCGTCACCGGGTTTCAAATCGCCAGCCAGCACTTTCTTGTGATTCTTTAAGAGCAGCACGTGGTTCTTCGTACAGCTGAACTTTTCCCCATTTGCCAACTCTATCGTGACAATGTCTTCCGCAGGCACAAAGTATTTAAACCAATCCGTAACAAGCTCGATCCCGTGCGTCACCGGTTGCTTGCGTTTGCGTGGCAGGGTCACGGTCGGAACATATCCGCTGTATCGCCCCTCAACTAGCTCCGAAATCTTAACGGGGCAATCCGCAACGACGCCGTCGTAGTCTAAGGTAGAAGCAGAACAATCCCGGACCATCACGTAGGTATCTCCTACGAAACAACCGGTCTCTCCCCCTTTAGCTGGAGTCTCGTCCATGGAATAAGACCCACCGTCGCGTCCCTGACTCTTCGACTCTGCCGTATGATGCAGCTTCATCATGAAGCGATACCCAGTGCCTACGCCTTTTACGCGAAGATTACGTTCAGGCCAGTAAACTTCTTCAGTGCTCTGCAGCCCATGCTTCTTCAGCTCTTGCTCCGTCCAATCTTCCAGATCTTTAATGTCCGTGAAGTCAGGCACCTTAACGGGCTTACCCGTTAAGGCTGCGATCTTCCCCAGAGCTGCTTCGATGTTTTGACTAGGATTCGTACGAGTTACAACACCGTCAGGACTTAAGAGCACCTCATAGGGCTTACCGTCTTTGTCGTGCGGCATTTGGGCATCTGGGACAATGGCAGAGATGACACCTTTGTCTCCATAACGTCCGCTAAGCTTGTCTCCAACTTCTGCGGCGGATTCTGACTTAACGAGCACGACCGGCCCGTTTTTACCCCAAACGACATCGGTAACAACCCCCGGACTATGATGCTTCCAGGTAATTGAATCATCGGAATACCCTGCTTGCCGCTTTTTATGAATCTTGTTTAAAGCACGATCACGTTCTTTTGCCGCGAGTACGAGCGGCTGACCGTACTCAACCGTCTCACCGACTTTGATCGTGCCACGCTCGTCGAGCTTGGCTAACGTAGCCTTATCGTACGTCCCGGCAAATAGCGAAATGAACGCGTTCTTGCCCATCTTGTGCTTATCAGACACTTCCAGCTCGTGCTGGTACATGTGCTCGGACGTGAGGCGTTTGGCTGCACTTTCCGAGATAACTTGAGCATCTTCGAAGTTAAGGCCTTTATATGGGAAGTATGCTACTCGCATGTTAAGCCCAAGAGCTGTCGCTCCGGTGTTGTCCGTGTAATTTGACTTAACCAGTACCTGCCCAGGCTCGAATCGATCACCAGGTTGCACCAGAGGTTCTTGATGCACGAACGTTTTGCGGTTGAAAGGGTGATGTTGGTATAGTTCGATCTCGTCCGTGGTCCCGTCTTCGTATTTGACTTGCATCACCCCGTCTTTATAACCCATTACCCGGCCACCTTTGTCCGCCTTAACTGAGCCCATGTGTTTGCCGTATTCGTCTTCGTACGACGTACCGGGTTTCCCGGGAATGCCACCCTGCACGAATGGCGCTTCGGCGTTTTTGACAGGTAAAGCCTGCGTGATGTATCTCGCACCCATGGACACCCGCCCGGGCTTAGTGGCAGACATGAACGGTACAAGATTGGAGAGGGGACTAAACGCCGCCGAGAAATCCGGTAACGTGTACTCAATCTCATCCCGTTTCACGTAGTCCAGCTTACCGGCCTTCATAACAGGCACGCGAGCCATCGTTTGCCAGAATGGGTCTTTGGCTATTTCCGGTGTCGTAATAGCCGCGTCAGATAAGTCTTGTGGCGATTTCCACACCAAGTTACCGGCGTTGTCTCGTACCTGTGTGTAAATACGTCCGTCACGTCCTTTACGGCTTGCTCGGGCCATGTAAAGATCCACACCAACGCGAAAACTCTCGGGTGTTCGGATCGGGTCCATAAACCCCATGTGGGACGGCTGCACACTACGAGCTTCGTCTGGGATAGCGTCAATAGACGGGATACCGCCCTCGCCAAGTCGCGTAATCCGGGTCTGCTTGTCAAAGACTTCTGCCGGATTGATTTCCTCCAGAGCCTGTGCGAGACCACTACCAAGCAGCACTTGCTCCATCTGTGGCGTCATAACTCCAGACTTCATCTTGGAGAGCGAGCCACCCGCTTTAACGATATCCCGAAACACCTGCTTCCGAATGTTTCCGTGGTCTCGCTTGATGCGTTCAGCGAACAGGTCTTCTGGCCCTAGGAACTGCTGATACGCTAAATGGTCACGGTCGTCTGGTGCCACTTCTTTGCGATTGACCCGCAGTAACTTATTCGTCGCCGCTAGAATGGCTTCCTTGGACACGCGATCATACGGTTTGCCTAGTGTGCGTTGCGTTACCTCTGGGTCCAGCTCCATACTGTTGAAACGTTCAACGAGTTTGCGCGTCGTATCGCCCTCACTGGCCCCTTCCAAATCCTTCTGCCGAAGTAATCGCTTTGACAGTTTCGTTATGGTCGCGGCTCCGTCATCCTTGCCGCAGTTTGTCTGCCACAGCGCATCCCCCCAAGCATCGCGAATCTCGCGGTCTGTCGTACCCATTGCTCGCAGCAACGGAAGCAATGGCATCTCCGCCTGCCCCAGCTTGATCTTGAAGACACCTTTGTCTGGGTCTAGAAAGTAGCGGTGACTAACACCTTTTCCCGGAAGAATGTTGAAATGGCTTTCTAGCTCTCCGTTGTCTTTAACGCGAGCGAACACCCCGGCACGCAGACGCTGTTGATGGTTAATCGTGTACTCGTTACCGCGGTTAACGAACGTACCCATACTGGACAAATATGGTACGGCACCAACGATCTGATTTCGCTTCTCAATCAGTTCACCCGTCCGTCTGTTATACAGTTCCCAAGTACCCTTCATACGTCTGGACAATGTTTCCCCGGCCAGCACGGCCTGCTTGCGTCGCTTACGGGAAAAACGCTCCGGGTCGGCCCAATCGACGTTAGACAGCTTCAACGAGTAGTTGTCGTCTTCGATAGGATCGATCGATTTGGCCGCTTCCAACGAAGCGTCGTAAATGTATTGCCGCGACGCTTTGGTGTCCCCGAACTCCCGCATGTCCGGAACGGCGTTAAGCGGTGGCGTCGGTTTGACTCCAAACATGCCAGCAGGCGACGGAGGTGCCGCCGCCTGCATTATGTTCAGATCTACTTTTGGCGGCTGGGTACGTAGAGGTTGTGTAGGTGTCGAAGGTAACACGAGTGGTCTCCTTACTCAGAACCTGGTACCGCCATAGGCTCCGGTTGTGCGTAGATCTCCGTAGGTTGTTGCATGAAACGACGGCGTTGTCGCTTCTTCAACGCAGATTCAAGAACGGCCCGACGACTTCTCTTGGAAAGTTTGTCATACACAAGGGCACCAGCCAGCAGGCCAGTGGCACCGGCGTACATGCCGTAGCGGTTTGTAAGTTGTCCGGCCATGTTCGGAAGATCCATGGCTTGCTTTACGTTCGTGTCTTGCGCCTGCATAGCTGTCAAAAATGTGTCGTACAACTCGTCTAAAGCTTGCCCGACTTTCACCATCGTATTCGCGTCTTCTGCGTTCTTGTTCATAAGCTCGGGATGGATCTCAACGGGTTTGCTGTACTGGCTCATAAGTGCGTCGTGGAATTGCTCCCGAGCGTCCGACAACTCGCTCTCCATCTTCTTTCGCCGCTGGCGGTTGATAAGCATGTCCATGCCTTTCCAACCAAGAGCTGCACCACCGGCTAAACCCAACATAGACGCAGGACCGTACCAGGGTATGCCGTCTTTGGTACTCGCCATGTCGCCAGCTACGAAGCTTCCGACCTTTTCGGGTGCCGCGGGAAACGGCATCGGTAAATGGGCAGGACCAGTACGCGTCTTCTTTGGCCGATTGGCTCGAAGATGCTGCACGAGACCCAACAGACCACGTCCTGCAATACCGACACCTAAACCGCCCAAGCCGAAGTCCTGCACGTCTTTAAACGCGTCAGACTGCAACCGCTGGGCTGTCATGTTTTGCACAACGCCGGCAAATGCGTCCAGCGTTTGGTCGGACGAATACTTCTCGTCCGTGCCGTGTCCCATCAGTTTATCTGCACCCTTCCAACCACCGAAGCCCCCGAGTGCTCCACCGGCAAGCGCAGTTGCCAGCACGCCCGCTGGAGCCATCCCTGTACCAGTGCCGAGCATAGCCCCACCAGCTAGCCCTGCCGCGGCCCCACCCGCGGTTAATGCTCCGCGACCCGCCCCGCGAGCAGCCCCTATGATCGGGCGTTTCTTTGCCGTGCCGTATCCGGCACCAGCGATTCCCCCAATCTTGGCCCCAGCGAGAGCGCCCCCTAAACCGTAAAGCAAGGGAACACCCAACCCTACGGTCACCGGGTGTTCTTGTATTTGTGCCTGCAGGGCGTCTTGCAACGTCTGCGGATTCTGCAGGTTGGCTTGCTTTTCCTTAGCAGCCTTAACCTGCGCCAGTATAGCCAAGGAGGTTTTGCTTTCCATGCGACAACTCCATAATACCCTGATTAACGTACGGCGTCCTTGTCCCGTCCTCTATGTAGTACTCGACCCACTCGACATAATGGAATCGTGTACGCCGACCCGTTTCAGGGTCCGCCCAAAACCGTTCTAAATGCACGAGCTGAAACCAGCCGTTGTAACAACACTCTAATACATCCAAGTACTGTTTATTACTTGCCGGGTCCGAGACGTCAAAAAATCCGTTTCTGGCGTCAGCAACCTTTACGGTTTTCTCGTCCCACTCATCTTCCCGATACATCGGGGACTGGTCACCGCGAAACGGAAGACCGTCAACGTTGGCACGGTCCCAGTGCAGTTTAGTCCCGTCTGGCGTACTGGTACGATTCGCGTACCGCACCAAGCTTGGAGGCATAGTAAGCTACCCTTTGCGTTACATAAAAACGCGACCAGTGCGTTGAACTTCTTTTGAGAAGTCCCGGACTTGCTTCTGGCGCTTCAACCGTTCCGCTTGTCGTTGATACTCTTCAACAAGCTCGCGATTCTTAATATCGTCTACATCGGTATCGTCCAAGTCCGTTGCTTTTGCAAGCCCGTAACCTGCGAGCCCGCCAAGAACCGGAGGAGCAGCCAAACCGATCGGAATGGCGTAGCTTCCAAGGGTCTTAACCAGACCGCCAGCAGCGTGAGCTGTACCTGACACCAAATCACCGATACCGGCCTTCTTCTCCAAAACGTCTTTTGCCGCTTTGATTCGTTGCAGCATCTGTTCTGGTGTCAGGGCCTCTGCAGCGCATTGCTGGAGGAACCCGACTTTGAAAGCATCCCGCGGAAGTAGCGGCATAACGAACTCCTTACATTGCACACTGGTTTCCTGGAACCAACACAGTCTTGGGTCGACGGCGAACCAAATCGCGACGAGCAGAAGCGTCTGACGGCATACCTTGTTCTTTGGCCCGACGAACAACTTCAACCATTGCGTCAAGCATGCCTTGGTATTCGGCGATACGACTACCGTCGAACTGGTCAAAGCTGTGCTTCTGTCGTGTATGCTGTCCGCTGTTCTTGATCATCTCCTGAATACCACGCATACGCAGCAGCGCACTACGAACACTGATTGCTTTGTAGCTGTTATCCGAACCGTCTTCGATGTGGATCAAACCCCGTTCGGCCCACATGCGGAGTTTTCCGAAACAAACGACTTGGTTACCCGAAATAGAAGAGTTGCCAGCAAATAGTAACATGGGGGTACTTCCAAAAACCACTTTTTAGATTTAACGCCTATTCGAGATTCTAACGCCCGAACAGTTTCGGCACCACAGCACCTAGTACTCCGAGCACGGCACCTGCCGCACCAAAAGCAGGAGCACGATAGGGCGTTCCGACAACCGCGTTGATTGCCGCACCAGCCAAGTACCCTTTGGCGTAATCTCCGGCAGCATTCGCAGCGAGTTGCCCAAGTTGATTGCCTGTGACCCATCCCGGCTTACTTCTCTCGTCGGGTAATTGTTGTGCCGCATACATACCTGCCATAGTTGTGGCAGCGAGGTTGGGTGAGGCACCTGTGTCCCAAAGAGTTCGCCCAAGCGTGTCGATGTTTACGTCGGTAGGCAGACTACCCAGACGTACATCGGCAACGCCGAACGTGTTGGCCACTTTAACAACAGCTGCACGGTACCGATCGCTTAACGGGATTGCCTGAAGATCCTCACTGAACTTTATGCGAGGTAGCTTGGTGTTGTGTAGCTGGTGCCCTACGTTTTCCAGGCGTTCTTGGATGTGATTACCTTCTGGGACTTGGGGAGGCCACGAAGCGTTGGAACCATCAACAGCGTGCGGGTAATTGAAAGGGGTAGATCCGTGTTCAACATTTAGTAAAGCAGGATCGTTTAGCTCTCGACCGTCCAGTGCATTCGTTATGCCCCACATAGCTCCCGGTGCTGCGCCAAGTGCACCACCGAGAAGCATACCAGTACGACTAAATCGGTCGCCATAACCTTCCGGCATGAATTTTCCGAGCAGTTTGCCTGCACCCCAACCCAAGCCCGCACCAACAACGCCGCTGGTTAACATGGCCGCTAACGGTGACGGATGATTCGGTACGCCGTCTGCGTACTGGCCAGGAAAGAAATTTAGAAGTTCCCCGGCGCGTCGCAGTGTAGAAGAATGGGCCACTTTGACCCATTTACCGTTTGGATCTGCGAGTTGCTGATAGCTAAGAAAAAGCGGTTCTTCTCCGCTGACTGAATGTGCAGCTTTTTTCACCCGCTGCGTATCGAAATCTGCCGCTAAAGGGGCAAATATACCGATACGCAAAGAATCTGGATGCACGTAGTAGCCAACATGCGAGCCTGTAATCACGTTTGTAGTGACCTGGCGAAGGTCGAAACCTAGTTTTTCGACACGATCCGTCCACAAATCTAGTATTTCCGGAACTTGTTCCCAGTGCATCCTACACCTCGCCTGAGTCGTTTTTCAGTTTCCTATAGGATAAAAAGTTATCCTAATAAGCTTTTAATAAAAGCTACAACGACCCGTCTTACGCGGGTCTGTAGTGTGGTTTTGGAAAAGAGCGCAGTCTACCAGCTTTTCCGACCCAACTAAATACGCTTCGCCGAGAGGTCCAGCAAAACGGGGTACGCACTTCGACGATTGAAGTACGTACCCCTTTTACTGCTTTAACTAGTTTTAATCACAACCTTGACCGGTACACGCAAACGTTTGTGCAGATTCGGTCATATCTTCATCTTCATATTCCACGAGCTTAGCCCAGTTCAACTCCGGGAAGTCCGCAGAAAACTTCTCGTACTGTGTTTGCGTAAGCTCCTCGTTCGGCGCGTACGTATAGCTTCCGTTGTCTTTCGGTAAAAAGGACAGCCCTGTTATGTGATCCATGTGTTGGTAAACTAGAGCTCCCAACTCTAACCATTCATGGTCTTCGACATAGATCGTGGCAGATACGGAATGTTCTGCCCAAGTCTGTTTCCATTCGAGCCAGTTATAGAACTGGTCTTTTGCCGTCATATCGTTGCGAAGGACGGCACCTTCTGGCGCATTCTTCGGAAATCCAAACACGAGCAAACTGTCTGGAGCTTCCGGTGCTGGTGCGTAAGGCACACCTGAGTCGATAAGAAACTTCGAAATGGGACTTGTTGCAGCTTCTCGAACCCAGCGTTTCTGGTATTCAGAAAACCAAGGACTGATCCCAGACCCACAATGGAAGAATACTGCGGAGTCACCGCCAGGTTTCACCGTGGTATTCGCTGCGGATATGTTCACGTTCCAACGCTTCGACAAATTGTGATCGACCTCTTCTACGATCTTTGCGAGGTGTCGTAGCAGTTCTGCACGGCCTGGTGCCCCGAACTGCAATAACGGACATTCGGCTTGCCCAGTGATATCCACGCCCAACAACCGTTCTTCTCGACAGTTGATTGCCCAATCTTCTCGAATGTAGTTGAACTTGGTGCACATCGACTGAATCTTGCCGAATACTGCGGCGATCCGGACTTTGCGCTCGAGGTCCTGTACTGTGTCCGTCTTTCTTGCGATCGCCATGCTTAAGTTGCAGAACTCGTGTGGTCGCAGCAAGATCTCTGCACACGGATTACACCCTGGACGATGCTTCCCCCACTTACGCCGCTTTGGCGAATGCTTCAATGCCGCTTGGCGATTGAATATCCCACGTTCCCCCGACTTCGACTCGTACAGCGATGTCCACTCCGAGATGAAAACATCCATGGGTACACGATCTGGATAATCGTAAACCGCGGAGTTGTTCGCCATCGATCGGTGCTTTGACTTGTCCCACCAGTTACCTGATTTCGCATTACGCATTGCCGTAGAGGTCAGGTCAGAAAGGGAGATCTCTGCGGCACGACGCACACCACCAACCTGCACGATTTTGCCTGTCATGCAGGTTAGATCGTGCACGTCGATGTCTTCTAACGTTCGACCTTGGCGAGCTAACAACAGATTGCGTGCGAACTCGATCAGCTCCAGAAACGGTTCTGGTCCACTTGCTCGTCCGCCCTTCGTTCGCAGTCTTGTGTTTTTCTTCCGCACCCGAGAAGTGTCTACCGGCGAATCGTATCCGTCCCACAGTCGTGTCAGAAACTCGTTGTAGGCGTCACACCAACCTTCAGTGGAGTCCTCGACAATGATCGGATCACCCATTGTCTTTTTTCGACGTTTTACGCGAGGCAACTCGCTCACGTATTCGTCTTCGCAGCTAAACCCGGCTCCCGTTCCTTGCATCAAAATGTAGAGGATCTCAGAAAACGATCGAATGTCAGACATCGGCTGATAGGCACAGTTGTAAACACCTACATGACATCGATCGAGCGCTGGGCCGGCCATCTGCACTACACGCATTGCTGGGCTGGCTTCCAGGTTGTAAAGGGCGTCTCCTAGTTCCGCCCATTCCTGTGCTTCCAAGGTCACGTCTTGGACCTTTTTCAACCACGGCATGACGCGATCGTATACCGTTTCCTTCCAGGTCTCCCGTCGCTTATCGTCGTCCTTCCACCGGGAGAACTTGGACATAAATTGGTAATACTGTAAATCTGTGGAGAAGTGCTTTTGATCTTCTTTCACTCTCGCGATCACTTCCATCGCGATCGGTTTGCTTTCCCGAGCTTTACGATGTTGTTCTCGGTAGTTCTGGTAGTGTTCCGCGGCTTCAAATAATCCTGCACCCCACAACTGTTGCAAAGTGAACTGTTGGATCTGCTCGACGTCCAGCACGTCCTTTTTGCTTGCTTTCAGCACGTTAAGAACTGCCGTCGTGATGTTCTTAACTATTTGCTCTTCTTCCTGCATACCTCCTGGTAGCTTCTGCGAAAGCTGAACGGCGTTGAAGCACCGAAACAAAGCTACCCGGATCTTCTTGGGGTCAAAATCGACAATTGCCCCGTCACGTTTCTTGCACTTCCAGGTCACCGCCACTGGTGCGGCTGTAGCACTCTTCGTGTCTTTCCCTTTACTTACCATTGTCTCTCCGTCACGGGATGAAAGTCCTTAGATACAAAAGATCGGCTCCGCCGATCTTCCAGCTACAAAGCCTATTTTTGTAGCTCCACAATCGAACCCGTTTGAGGGTTCACCGCATAAGCGGGTGGCTCGTCGACTGGAGGCCGGGCAAAGACTCGCAACAGCAGAGCTTTGTCACCGTACCAGCAGCGTATACTGATTTCGTGCCCGTCTAAAAAGCCAGAACTTTTCACAGGCGCGTTCCACGTAATTTCTTCATATCGTGGCAGGTATTGCAGGATCTTGCTTACGTTCAACGTAAACCCAGGCACAAACAGCGCCCCGTCGTGCAAAGCAGATCCGCGCAATTCGTTTGGAGATGGATATACGAGCACCTGCCAAGCGTTCGACACGTTGTTGGGATCATCAGGCGACATGTACCTGTATCCCAACGTTCCGATGAATGCATGTGGTTTGACGCATTCAGTTAACTCGTCAACAAATGCTCGTATCCAGAGCGGGGCTTCATTCGGCGTCGGCATCTTCTTCCTCTTCCTCGGGGTCTTGTTCGCCTCGCATCATGTGCAAAAGCGATGGGGCTGTGATTGTGATCACTGTTTGTCGCATCACGGTCATGAACGGTTTAGGTTCTTCTTCGTCACTGCTATCGTCCCCGTGTGCTTTTACTCGCCGCAGTAATTCCGGTCCGTGTTCGTCCGGATCTTCCGCGTTAAATGCTTTATCGTCCCAGTACACGTCTGCGTACACTTTGCCCGAAGTCCCTTTCGGTTGGTCGGGGTTTTCGTTGACGTAGTCAAACGGGATGTCGTGCTTCTCCAACCACGTCTTTACTTGCTTGGTGTCGCCTCGCACCGTGAACACGATAATACGAGCTCCATGTTCGTGAAAGTCCCGCACCCACTTCACCGTGCGTTCGCGAGGTTCACCGATGGTCTTAGGATTGAAGGGTTCTTCTTTCTCTGCGAGTGTTCCATCCAAGTCCACACAGATAGTGAACTGGTGCCCGTCGTCAGTGGCTCGTTTCACGAGAATTAGTTTGGAGTTCTCAAAAGTGGTTTTTAGATCTGGCTCCACTTTTTCTAGTTTTTTGTAGTACTGAGGATCTTCAGTTAGATGATCTTTGGCGATCTCTTTGGCGACCGGCTCTTGCGTTGTGTGTTCTTTTTCGTGCGAGATACCCTCCTGCAGCGCTCGAGGTTCGAAGCTTGTGTCCAGTTTGTCGTCTCCAGCTCCCCCCGGTAACAAGTCCGCACGTTTGATTGTCTTACCGTTTGAAAGTTGTTGCCAGTAACTTCCGCCTGCCTCGGTTAGGTCAGAACCCTGTTTAATGAGCATATGGCTTTGTTTAAGAGGCTTTGACGGGTCACCCTGGGCCAACCACTCTTTGAAGCTCGGAAGCGTCAGAGGCACGATAGAGCCCAGGCCTTTCCAACCTGGACTGTAGTTGCGGAGATAGGTCTGCACGGCGTCTTTCTCGCACGTACATCCGAGTATCACTTTGCCTTCGTCGAAAGAACCGTCTTTCTTTCTTTGGTTCACGATGAAGACCAGTTCACTCTCTGGATTAGCTTCGTTCAAAAAGAAATCGATATCGTCACCGTCGGCCCCAGGCTTCCCCGGGAAAGACCCATAGTGATCTTTCATTTCGGTGGACCATTCTTTACCGTCTTTGCTCTTCCCAGATCGCGTCTGGCCTTTGAGGTATTCAATGACCAAAGACAGACCATTCCACGTTATCTTCTTTTCCTTCTTGGGTACTTCCAGCGTGTCTGCAGTCTTGATGTGCGGCACGCAAAGTGCTTGTAGATATTCGTAATCCGTCATTAAATGTTCCTCTTGTCGTGTCCCTCTTTAGGGGGTATAACATTGGGGGCGTGAGTCGTCAATGGGTGCGACGGAATAATCGGAAGGAGCCTGCGATGTTAGTGCTGAGCCGTAAAGTAGACGAGAGCATTGTGATCAATAACGACATTGTGGTCACGATTGTAGAGATCCGCGGAGACCGCATTCGCCTTGGTATCACCGCCCCTAAAGACGTAGACGTGCACCGGCAAGAGGTGCTCGCCCGAATTCTAAACGAGAGAGAAAAAGAAACGGCCAGAGCGTCTTAAGCTTTTGCTGTAGTGTTTCTCCCTAAAACACTTCTGCGACGTACCGCAACCGTGACGTGAAAATCATGAGCATCTGCGTTAGGTCGAGACGATAAACCATACGACCTACGCAGAGTCTGCAATTCCGGCGAATGCACTTTCAAATACCAAACCCTTGCCATGTTCGGCCAACCATCCGGTTCCACTTCATAGAGCTTGCCTAAGCTGTAGCGAAACTCTTTTCCTCGTTCCGTGATTTTGTCGACGCCGCCAATTGTCTCTAAATCTTTGGGTGACATTACGGTGATGTGCGCATTCAAGTTCCCAGCAGGCCCCGGCGGCAGCTCAATTCCTGGTTCTCGCATGGCGGAGAACACGCCGCGAACTAACGCATTAGGAACAGACAACAACAGGTAGCCAGGTTCTGACGCGTACAAACGCCCAGCAAGGTTATATGCAACCTGGGCGTCTGCTGCGGCTTTTACAATTTCTTTTCCGGTATTAAACAAACAAGCCGCCAAAACTAGCGGCTCGTCGGACACAGTGATTAGTGACATGATTATTTCCCACTCATTGCCGCATAGAATGCCACGGCGGTAGTGATGACCCAACCAAACATCTTCGCAATATCCCAGATCACGTTCTTTGTGGACTTCATGTAGGCCTGACTGCGATCTAAGGTGCCTACCTGGGAGTTTAGCGTAGTGATTGCCTGGCGTAACTCTTTACCGAGCGATCGCAGTTCTTCGATACCGCTGCGGATGTTAGCTATTTGTTCTGTATGCCCTCGTGTTACGTTTACGAGGTTCCCTGCGTTTGAGTTATCCTGAATAACACATTCCAAGCTTGCGAGCTTCTCCTCCACTTGTTCCAGCGTTTTGACTGCCGCGATTATAGCCTTGGCGTTGCTATGCACCTCGGCACCCACAGACTTCAACCCTTCACTGGCGGCTTTCGTCGCTTCCAGCAGTTGCCCAATGATGATCATTAGGTTGTCTGATTCCACTGTTACTGCCGGCTTCCGTGCCGTCGTCATGGGTCAACCTCCTGTATAAGACCCTTCATTATAAAGTCCGCTTCTCCGCAGTCTTAGGTTCCGAACTTTGTGACGGAAACGTGGCGTGAAGCAAACAAACAAGCCGTCCTGTAATCTGGTCAATCACAGCAACGGCTTTCTGGATGCCGCGTGCGGCGTTGTTATGGTCTTCTTGCAGTCGCATTAAACGGCTCACGGCGACATGTAACGATTCTTTCGTGGCCGCGTCAGTATCTGTCTGTAGAGAATTCGGCATGTCTGGCCTCCGTGCCGCCTTAACTTATCAAGGTAGTGCATAATAGGCAGGCTGACTCCTAGTGCTTCCCCATAGTGCACCAGGTTCCATTCTACTTGCGTAGAAAACACGGACGGCGAATAAGCGTGCCGTCGGTGTGAGTCATCCAATCTCGGGCTTTTCGCCATGAGATTCTAGCTAGGTAGCTTATCCACTATCCTTGCAGCTAAGCTACCGTCATTACCAGCCGACGCCCGCGGCAATCAGCCTGCCCATTATGCTTCGCTATGAGTATACCCAACGGCCCGGTTTCACGGGAAGACGGCTATGCCCTAGGTCTTACAGTCGGTTCTCCTTCCGTAAATTGGCGGTGATGCCTTTCTCGTCCGCAATCACATTGCAAAGACAGCTGGGTCATCACGGCCCGCACAGACGCCACGGAATGCCCCCAACACGGACCAACCTGCGTTCCGCCGTACGTACACTGGGCGTACACACACGTTTGCATGACTCCGTTGTCGTTCTTCTGCTTCGTAAACAACACCACGGATGGGGCTACTCTTTTTGATTTGCGTTTACGGCGCATAACTGCTCCAAAAAAAAAACCGCCAGGCAATCGTTGCCCAACGGTTTCTGTGACCTCCATCCCAAGAGGTATTCTTACCGAAAGGTATTACTTGGCTTTCTTCGCCTTCTTACCTTCGTCGGTCAGGATCCCTTCAGCAGACACCCACCCCTTCTTTTGACAAGTTTCGATTGCCACCCGGTCAACTTTTGGTGCGTCCTTCACAGGCTTACCTGCTTTCGTCACAAACGAAACTGTCTTCTTCTTCCCGTCGTCAGTGATCACGACCTTTCGGCCTCCTTGCAGTGCCGTCAGAACTGCCAACTGTTTTTCAGTTGGGGCAACTACCTTAGGGGTCTTGGGTGCACTCGTTGCTTTCGTACCAGCCATCGTCCATCCTCCAGAATGTAAAGTTTGAAAATCTCTGAGTCCTTGTTGGTCGGTCAGTCCATAAGCTTGCGGATAGTTCGCTTCTTTTTGTTAGTCGTTTCGCTGACCTGCGGTTCAGAGAGACCGCCACAACCTTTAGGAATCGTCCTATCAGGTTTGTCTTTAATTGTCGGTGCCGATCCACATTGTGAAAACACTGCTTTAACGAGATTCACGATTATGGGCGGCACCGACTCCATACGATCCATAGTTAACATCTGCCGGAGTTGTCCTCGGAAGAAGTTGAGCACTGTCTCTTGCCAAGTAGGTCCTCCGTCCGTCCGGTAGATTCCAATTATACACGCGATGCAAATTGTCGGATCAGTGTACGTACACTCTAACACACGGTTCAACACCGCTTTTGACAAAAAATTAGAAGTTGTTGCAGATTCTTCTGCGGCAGCTTCTGCGGCTACTGTGGCCAGTTGTGTCGGAGTCGGGTTCGTGTCGAGCACGATCGGAGCGTTGCGACTCAACGTTCCTGCGTACCTGTAGGCCTGCTCATACGTCAGGAACACTTTGTAGACATGACCAAAGCGCACACTGAACTGCTTCATTCGCGTAACACGAATTTCAGGGCGAAGTAGTGCTTGTGTAGTGTCACTACTTGCGGGAACGGACTTAGGCAGTTCACCGGCCATGACTACACCTTGTCAGGTTTTGTACTCGTAACTAAGGCTAACTGACTGGCGGTTAGCTTGCGGGTACTGTTACCGTTTCTTGCGTTGTCCACCACTTCCAGCGACTCCAGCAGGCTTTCTTCAAACGCTTCTTGTTTGCAGATGCCAGTATCCACCAAGTATTTCACGACGGTTAGCATCTGGGCCGCAACCCAACGATTGAACTGGTCCTGCGTGGTGGCTGGCTTACTCGGAGCTGTCGGGATTAACCCAGGAAGTTGCAGAGCATCCGCCCGATAAACGAAAGCGGAGTACGCACGTTTGTCTTTTATCATTGTGCTGACCAGGCACGGAAATTCCGCTGGGCCGTTACTCCACTGCAGGTTCGCGATGCTGGCCTGCGTCCCTTCCAGCGTTTTGTTCTGGTGGGATTTCCAGTCGTCATAGTTGTTAAGTACCGTCCACATGTTTAACCTTTCAAGTTACGCTCAGCCCAAAGGGCGAGACCGGTTTTATTAGGGACACCCAGTTTCGCCCGCAGGCGAGCACTGTACGATTTTATTGTTTCTAACCCTAAGCCAAGATCAGTCGCGATCTGCGGGTAGGTTTTATTTGCAAGAACGCCCCGCAGAACTTCCAGTTCGCGGGAGCTTAACTTTGGTGCTTTATCGGGCACGGTTACCCCCTGATACGAATGACCATCCGTGGCCGACTTTGTTACAGGTGCTTTCACTTGCTATCGGGCTCCTTAGGTCGCAAGGAGCTCCCAGTCACCGAAGTGGTGGTTGGTCTTGTGCGGACAGGTGCGTCCGGGTCCGCAGAGTTATCTTCAGTAAGCTTTATAGGGTGCAATTTATCCCACAAAATCGTAGGGGTAAACTCGAAGGCCGAACCGTCTCGACCTTCTACTGAAAGCTTACCGTTCCACGGCATACTGCTTAACGCCTGCGTCAGATTTACTTCTGCGGCCTTCAACCAGTCTACGGCTCGACTACGCTCTTGGGCGATCCGTCGATGGTATTCGTACGTCCGCAAATTGTTTCGCGTCACACCTACAAAGTGCAGCGCCGGGGATAGCGGAATGCTGTCGATTTTGCGTCCCGCTTTTGCGGCATTGCTTAGCATGACTTCGCACGGACGACTCCGCAGGTTAGGCTCCAATGGCGGGAAATATCGACGATAAGCCATCAAGCTCGAAGGGATCGTACGACTCGCGACCGGACTCTCGGGGTCCGCTACATTCACGATGAATAGCTCATCGTCTGGCCAGAAGATATACCCAGCCTCGGAGAGCACGGTAATAGCTTCTGGCCGTTGCTTTTGGCCAGTAATCTGACACGACAACCGGGTTGGGTGGTTGAGATTGTCATCATCCCATAGCGTTAGAATGTTCTGGGACGCGTAAGCTGCAGCGTATGCAAGACCCTCCAGCTGGGACCGTAAAGGCCGGGCGATTACTTGCACGTCCAGATCCTTAGTAACAGAACGCTGCGTGTCGACGAAGGACTGAACTTGTGCTGCGTAATCGGTTGAATTGTCGACTACAATCACAAGCTCTTTCGTTACGTCGACCTGTTTAGCGAAGTCGATGATTGCTCGCTGCAGCTGTCCGTAACGTGACGGACGAGAAACGCACAGACAGGAAACACCGTGCATAGACCACTCCCTAGATTTTGTTGGCAAGTACCAGAGCGTCCGCAATAACAAACTCATCTGGGCGTTCTACGTCAAGACTCTCAATGATATCCACGTCAAACGCTTTGACGGTCACCTGCTCTACAGGCACGTTTACTCTGTAGACCCGTACACTGTCTACAGCTTCTTGACTCTTCAACTTTCTAACACCTGCAATTAGCACGGCACGCGATGGTTGTGCGTGTGTACATTTTCTACGGCGCACAGCGGTGACGCATGCTTCAATGCGTCCGCTTGGCAAAAACGGTGAGCTACACTTAGACACTACCACAATATCGGCATCGCTTGCTGGTCCGGTCGCGGATGTAAACCATTTGTCCAACATGTCCGGCCCAGCGTCTCGTAGGTCTTTAGGTAGATGCACCAGATCGACACTGTCTTCTGGCACCAGCTTTGCAATCTGCGATGCGAGACTCGCAGGAGTTACACAGACGATACGGTCGATACCCCGCACTTCTCGTAACTGTTCCAGACTCCAACACATCATTGGCTTATCGCCTAACCACTCTAAATACTTGGTCGTCTTGACCACCATTATGGCAACAGTCCGTGGCATGGTTCCCCCTAATTTAAAGCAGGTCTTCTTTTTCCATCAGGTCGCGAACGTCCTTAGGTACTTCACGTAATAATTCCTCCCAGTTCGTTACGCGTTGTGGTAGCGGTTTGTTGGGTAATCGCGAATAAGTCGGCTGCACGAGTTCGGGCAATTCAGGCAGTTCGATATGATCGAATACTGACCGCATTACCCGCTGATAGCTTGTGACTAGATCGCGATACGAGATCTCCAACCGATCGCTACAGGCATGTTTTATTTTTGCGGTCACCGCCGCGTGTGTCCGGCAAAACACATTGAGTTCTTCCGCATCCAACCGAATTGGGAACGGCATACGTCGCCGCGTTGTCCGTCCCCGCCGCATATGCCATATCCCAGATTGTTCCGCCTGCTTCAAACTAACGAAGCAGGCGACTGGGTTTCTTACGATCTGAATTACACCGAAGCCGCCTTCCCGATACCGTTCTTCCATCCAGTCATACAGCTCCAGTTGCTGTATGGTCACGTACGACAGATAACAGCCCACAGAGATCTCTTCCCGCAACGGTACGAACACAGTCTTGTTGATGTACCGTTGCGGGTTCGTTTCCAGCGGAACAAACCATTCTGGCCTATTCTCGCTTGCGGGAGGACCAAAGTAGGCTATGTGTGCTTCCTTGCGTTTCTCGGCGTCAGCATGAAACAAATCCACATGGCAGACAGCGTTTTTACGATTATTGATGCCGGAGATAACGGCTCCGGCTCCGCTGCGGACATCTCCCGTTATGACGTATGTCCATGGTTGCTTATCTGCTGTCACGAATATCGCTCCGGTCGAGTTACGCTGTAACAGGCTGCGACGCTTCTTTCGGTAGATCTGCCTGCACTTTAAGCCCGAACGGTTCCATCGTGTTGATGACGTGTGTTACGACTTTGGCATCCAGTTCCCATCGCCCATGATGCTCAGGAGTTGCGTGCCCCGCCATGAAACTCTCGGCATCCAATACGTTGTGTCCGTCGTAGACCCGCATGAGCAGGGTGTTCACAGGCCAAGCAGCGTTATCGACCACGATGGAGAAATCCTGCCAATAACGCCGATAGAAATCTTCGTCTTCGCGACCGGTCACTTCCGCGAACATCTCACGGTCGTGTGGATACAGTATGGTGTTGGGGATGCCCTTCTTGTCCGTGTGCATGTACGCCACGGAGTTTTGAATATCCAGTCGGATCTGCGTCGTTAACATGGTGGCGTAAAGTGGCTGACTTGCAAGTGTCAGATAACTGAGAAGATCTGGGTCGTACACGTCATCGTCGTCCCAGAAAGGAAAGACCAGCGGTGTGGAAACTTTTTGAAGTGCTACGTTTCTTAGTGCCCCCACAGCTGCTGGTGTATGCTGCAGCTCGCGAATTGCAGGGTGCTCAACGTTCGTGATGGGCATGTCCGTCGTGTTGACAATTATGAGGTGCTTATTCGGGTGACTCTGGGCTACAAATTGATTGACCGCTTTGCGAGCTCTTCGAACGCGTGTCGGGTCGCTAAACACCAATATCGCTGTGACCGCTGACAGGGTTGCCTTACCTGCGGCCAGCGTAGCGTCAAATAGTTCGCTACGACGTACCGTAGTCTGCAGGACCTTACGACTATCTTCCAAATCCTTCTCGATCGTTTTGATCCGTTCGCTGTTAACCGGTGCCACAGTATTCGCCCAATCCGAACTAGGTGGCACCGGTGTTCCGTCCCGAAGTGCTTTGACTTGGGCTGGAGTCAGTTGCGGAAAGATCTTCTCCAAACTTGCTTTTGCCATCTCAGCTACCGGGATGGTAGCCTTCCCGCCAATCTTTTGTCCGTCTTGCATATCGCAGTCCTCAAGCAAAAATGCCTGGGCACATCCCAGGGCTTGTAGACTGTTATACACTAAAGGGGGGCAAAAGCAACATTTAATGTGACAACCCGTTATCTGGGGGCTTTGGCTTCTTGAACTTGCGTGCGTCAATGATGAACTGTCGCACAGTATGCAGCAAGAAAGTAACACCGATGATGATCACAGGGCCGAACCATGCGATGCGTTCCCAAGTAATTTCCATGACAACCTCAAAAGTGGTTTTTAGATTCGAATAGGGACCACAGCTTACCAACAGCGAGTAGCTGGTCGTAGTCACCTACGCGGCGAAACAGATCGTGAATAATCAGTGGAGTACAGATGCCGGCGGACAGCGTGACCGTCGCCGGCTGTTTTAGATCACTTAACACGGCCAACACCTCACCTACGAGGTTGCGTCGGCGTAGATAGACGTTCTTCGGCGGTACGTCTATGAATGCAGTACATTTCAAATGTTTAGTAACGTGTCGATAACGTGGCGGACCCACAATCACCAAAGGCTTCGACTGGCACGCATGTACGAGCTGATCGAGAGCCTCGGGTGACTGGGAACACGGTTCAAAAGGATTTCGCTGCCACGCAAGCCCGTCTAACCCTGCAGCAAATATAGCATCAGTTGCTTTATTGTCTTCCGTGGCAATAACGAGACCATACTGCGGTCGTTCCATTAGCACGTTCCACAGATCGCTACGAAACTGGTCTGCGTACCTGTAGCCTGTCTTAGGTAGCAGCTTCTGCTCAGAACCTAACATGAACTGCCATTCCTGCGTCCCCCAATGACTGATGGTCATTGGTTTGGTGGAACGTAGAGAATCAAGTAGCAGCGGAAACGATAGGTCTTTGCCCACAGTATCCTCACGCGTTAGTTTGTTGCCGGACTAACGTGCAGCTACAGGTTTCGGCACGTTCAACTGCGCCGTGGGCACGATGCTTGCGACCTTTAATGCCTCTTTCATTACTTTCGATGTCATGATCGAACTCCTAAATTAGGAAAACTAAAGTCTTCAGTTATTGTGACGCGTTTTACCTGACTTATTTAGCTGGTAAATACTCGCGTTTTTCGCAGCTTAATGTCCGCGTGCATCTGCGGAGTTTGGGTGAAATTGTAATTGGGCAGACTCTTACGGATGTCCGCGTAGATATCCCCGTAGGTGCTACCCAAGGAGACACCGCGGCCAAAGGCTTTGGTGGCCCAAAACGAAAAGGCTCCGCACGGTCTGCCGGCAATCTCTGCGTCAGCACTGGTCTCGTTATCCCGACAACCCGAAAAGTACACAAGACCAGGTAGAACCTTGTTGGTGCGTACAGGCTGGGTCAGGGCACGATCCAGTTTAGCCAAAGCCGCAGGATCTTGTGTGAATGTCGCGGGCGGTATCATCTTGTGTTTGACGTAAGTATCGCGGTCTTGGAGTGGAGCCATGCGGTACAGGGTGCCAGAGTGGCAACAGTCCGCGATAACCACCAAACTAGCTTCGGCGTGGAGCTTGGACAGCACAAGGCACAACGTATCATCCACAATCAGATTGCGACCGTCTTCACCCATATCGTAAGGACACATTGCTTCGTCTTTGCCGTCTGGCTCGTCCCCGTTTGTGTCTGGGAGCCAAGTACCGTGACCAGAGTACGTAAACACACCTACGTCTCCTGCGTGCAGCTCGGAGATGAGGGTCGTTAGGCCACCTAGAATGTTGTCGCGAGTTGCCTGGCTTTCTTTTAGCTGTTGGACAGTGAAGCCGTTGGCGTGCAGTAGACGGGTCCAGTCGTCTGTATCATTGAGGCAACCACGTAGGGCGAATTCCGTGCCTGCGTAGTTGATCCCTACACAAAGTGCTTTCTTAATCATGATGAGCCTCCTTGCTCGAAACATGATTACATTTTACCGCTTACGCCGGTGGCAGTACAGCTACAACGTCGTCCTCGCGAAGCAGAACAAACTCGTCTGCTTTCTTCCCAGAATTCATTGGATCTTGTATCTCCAGACCAGCCCAGCCGGTGATAATCACGCGTTGTCCGACTTCCAGGTCCATAGGCACACGCTCCCCATTCTCCAACTTACCTGGCCCAACGGCCCACACGGTTCCGGTCTGCTGCTTGTCGTTTGCGAACGAATCCGGCAACAGGATCCCACCGGGCGTTTCGTTCTTTTGACTGATGTCACGACGAACAACTACCCGATCGTTGCGAGGAATACACCGAGCCATGGGCGTATCTGGGATATCGGCACCGGTAGGAAAGGTCATAACTTGCTTCTTCGGGGGTACCCGTTTCTTCAACTCAGCCATCTTAAAAGCTCCTCAATCTAAAAACCACTTTTTAAATCAACCACACATTACGCCTGTGTAGCTTGCGGTACAGACCGCAGGGACGAAACAACAGCCAACAACTCGATAAAGCCGTTATGGGCTCCACCGTATTGTTTTGGGTTTCCGCCACTCTCCGCCAGGTTCGCGAGAACCGCATCTATGACGGTTTCTAGCCGCGTGAGCAGTTCAGTGGCGTGCGGAACCGTAGGCCCCTGAAACCCGGCACAACCTGGCGTGTGTTCAAGTACACCACGAGCCGCTTCAATAATGTCGATGTTCCTGCTAACGAATTGGATCGTTCCTAACTCGTCCGGTGTAATAACGGGATCCAGTGCTTTCACTGCCGCAATTACATCTGCCCACTTGCCCCACTGTTTGAGCGTATCCGGAGAGAAGTATGCGGTACCGATTCGCAAGTTGCCTACGGTGTCTAGCCGTACGCGTGCGTCGTGGGCTATGGCAATTCCCCAGCGATTCACGATTTCTTTAGACTCCTGTACACGCCGAGACCGCGTGCTGAGTGTGCTCAAAGCTCCCAATATGTGACCTATCGCTTTGTCGTTTTCGGGACAAGCGGTCACTGTCCCTTGATACGCGGTTAAACGGTGCAGCACGATAGCCAGGAGTGCTTCGTTGGTTAGGCCTGCGTACGGACGTAACGCTGTCGTGTGTACTGTGTGATTTTTGTCCTCGTACGTTACGACGTACTCGACAGGTGCGTTAAGCCCGGTCGGAGTTCGTCCGTACACTGCCATAATGTCGACGGCGTGGTTCATGTCGTCGGCACCCATATCTTTCTTATGTGTGTCGACACGTCGCGTAGCATAACAAGTCGTATTTTCCATGCTATTCCCCTGTTGGTTGTGTTTCTTGATTCAAACGGGTTGTTCTTGCCTGGAGATGTTTCATGGCAATGCCCAGGGCATCCACGGCACCCTGGTACTCATCGCACGGGGCATTGCCCATTTGTTGCAGTTCTATTCTGTGTTTAACAATTGTAAGTAGCACTTCATCCGTCAACCCCAGATATTTCGGCAAAGATATCTGACTGACAACTTCATCATTCTTCAGCGTCTGCACAACGTACTCCGCTGTGCCTCTTCTTCCAACTGTGGCCTGCACCCGGATCTTGCGGTTAGGGTCCGACGCTACCCCAGGGCACATGTGATCCGTTATGGTGCATACTAGCGGGTAATCCGAACTGCCTTGCAAAAACATAAAGTCTCACCTAGTTGTGCACGAATAATGGCGTCGCCACATAAGCCGTCTTATTCTTGGCCTTAGCCACCAATCGGTTGATATAGTCTCCGTCGCCGTCAAACGTAATGCGATCGAATTTGACGCCGGCTATAAGGTCCTTATGTGCCATAAAAGCACCGAGATCTAATTGACCTTTCTTTGGTTTGCTGCGATGTACGGCCCATTGTTTATGGGAACGAATAAAATCGCAATACACAAAACGCGTGTTCTGGCGTTGAGCTTCGTGAAGCATCCACTCCAGAAACACAGGCATGTAGTAGTTGTCCTGGTTTGTCTGCAGGAGCCATTGAGCCCCGCCGCTCACCAAAATCTCCGCCGTCTGTTGTCGATGCGGATGCCCAAACTGCTGTTGCCGCGTTGCCGTTTCTCGAATCTCTATGCGGGTATCTTTAGTCAAATCTGCAAGTACAGAATGCACGGCCACAGGAGCAGGCCCGTCGTGTGCGACTTCCATTCGCCAGTTCCCGTAGGTTTGCGACTGGAACGAGGCAATTAGACAACGTAGTGCGTGTAGCTCACGACAATCCTCGTGCGAAATGTACGCAGCTACACTGATGCCCACGACAGGTTGACCTTCAATAACCCTTGGTTTCCAAAATCTCATGTTACACAATCCACTGCGTTTATAAGTACGTGATCAAACTCTTCTCGCATCTGGGCTACATCTCGCGTGTAGTGGTTGTTCAGACCGTGTACCGCGTCTCTTTGATTTACCCGCGTGCGTCGGCTCATCATGCGGTCCAGATAGAAGTCCCAACCCAGTCTGGGGTAATGCAACAACCGTAGGCCTGCAAACTGCCTGAGCTTGAACTCAGGCATACCGACCGTTGTTACGTGATGAGCCCCCGGAGTAAACAGCAACGTATCCACACGATCGGGCATGAAGATGCACGGTTTGGAATACGTCGGCGTGGCTATTCCTGTACGCACGACGTTGGGTAGATGTTCACCTTCTTTCGGAAACTCCGTTGAAACCATGTCGTAGCCTTGTGCTCGACATATCGATGTATTTGACTCCTTTATGCTCTGCAAGAATTGCGGCATGTCGTTGTGATAGACGAACTCATCACAATCTACAATTACGACGAAATCCGCACACCCCCGAGTCAGGTCACACAGGCTGTTGCGGATACCCACCATGGCGTTTAATTCTGCGTGGGTATTGTCCGTTGCGTACGGGACACGAAGTACCTTGGGATACAAGGCGTCGCACAGTTTCGCCGTATTATCTGTACTTTCGTTATCGAAGACAACGATTACGTCGGCCCCGAGCCAACCCAAGTAATGGTCAAAGAAGAAGGGCAACATCCGTTCTTCGTTCCACGCAAACGTGTATACCCAGATCTTGTTACCACCATTACCCCCACCGCTTACGTACTGCACGGGTCACTCTCCTCGGTTCACCCGGAAACTACTAGGGTCCCTAGTATAAGCAGACAGGTCCTTAGGTGCTGGAAGTTTTGGTAATTTGAGCTCCTCCGTTAGTCTTGCGTAATCCTCGTGAGCGTTGGCAACCCCGATAAATGGAGTCATGCTCATTACGGACACGCCCAACGTACGCAAGACCCCACGCACCTCAGCCGTAGACTGTCTGTACAGTGCGTACTGATCGTCTGGCTTCATCCCCAACCACTTCACATGCTGGTCGTGTGCGTGGCAATCACCGTTAAGGGCGTAGCCGTCGCACCCGACTAACACGACATGTTTAGCACCCATACGAGCTGCCAGGTCCATGGCACAGGTCTGTACGCCTTCTCCCAGGTACAGCGTATCTTGTGGACGCAACCGCACAGACTTCAGGACATACGAGGTATCAAACACATAGTACTGCGGATCCGTGAACTGCAGATCCGCCCGCGGTGGTTTCCTTTTAACAACCCATCTTGTCGGTCGTTCGCTCCACCAGTTGTGGCGTCGAGGCTTGACCGCGTCATAATCCGCTAGCAACTCTGGATGTACCGTAATGGAGTACGTAGGTTCCAGATGCCTCCACGCCTGGTTCAACCCTATGGTGATATGCTCGTTGAAGAACGACAAATCAAAACATCGTAAGGACGGGCCGGTCCCTACGATGTAGATAGTCTCCCCAGCGTGTATTTGATGCAGGTCTTGAATGTGCATAAAACCTCAATGGAATTTGAGCTGCAGAGAAAGGGCACTACAAACCTGCCGCACGATACGGCGTAGCCCGTCAGGACAGCACACAGCTTCGATCTTCTTAACACCTCGCAACCACGCAGACTGTATCGCAGCGAACCACGCATTACCACACAGCTCTTCCGGATGCTGCGTTATGTACGCGGACGGATAGTATAAGGTCAACCCTTTCGGCATATTCCCGGCGTGCGGTTTAGGCTGTATGGTGTGCCGGAGATAATTCGCTGTATTCCCTTGCGAACTGTCCGTAGGGAAAACACAATACGAAGCTAATCCAGTCTGCAGGGCCGCTAGAAAATCATCAGCACGGTCGAACCAAGCTTCTGTACATGCGCTGACCGGTAAGCGGTTAACCAAGCAAACGTCGTGCGTGGTCGGAATACGCCCGTGATTGTAACTGGTGTCGTTACCGAACATGAAGAGCGTCTCTGGTGCCGGCTGTTCTCGCAACGCCAGCAAGTTGGCAATCGCCGCACGTTCTAGTAGTCTTTCTGTTTTCCAGGACGAGAGTAATATATCGGCCCGACTGACTTTGTTGTGTACCAATACCGGATTAGCGACCTTCCCCACGTCAGAGGCCAGCACGTTGTACTCGTCTGGTAGTTGCCCAACATTCAGCGGAAAATCTTTCAATGTGTCAAGCAACGTACCCTGATCGCAGGTCTCGTAGCGATGGCTGAACGCGTCTGTGCACTCCTGCCACCGCGTAACGAATGTGCGGACCTTTTCCGTGTTTGCAAAGAGCATAACTCCTGCGTTGTACCTCTCCTTTACGTGACCCTCCCGCTGCCGCACTAACACATCATAAGAACTCAGATGCGCCTCTAACTTCGACAGATCTCCTACCAGCTCGCAGTCTGCGTCCACGTATAGCACAGGCTGCGAGCATGCTCTTAACGTTTTCGCAATGATGTGTACCTTGTGTGTTACGTTCTTCCACCACTTCCCAAAATCCTGCCGATGATACAACGCAAAATCAAAACCCTTGGACCGCATGGCGTTTTTAAGCCGTACCGCAGCCACGCGGTATACTCCGCCTGTCTCGTAGCAACATACTTTCATACTGATTAGCCTTTAGAGTTGAGTGCCTTATTGCACTTAGTTTGGGAACGCTTACCACAGTCGCATGTTGAATGCCTTAAACCACGCAGCGAACGATAACACAGTAAACAGCTCTTTCTGGGCCGACAAGCCGGGTCCTGTACTTGGTTTGCCGCTTACTGGTTTAGGTGGTCCGCCATGCTCCCGGTTATTCAAATAGCGATTCTCGATATCGTCCGCCGTAAGCTCAAATAACTCACGCACAACTGGATCCGCCAGGGTGCTACGTACATACTCACGAACTACTCCGTCATCAGGAGCCGGGTACGTCGCAGTGCCTATGATCCACTCGTCTGTTGGTGCTCGCCACCCTGTCTTAGGCTTGGTGACGATTTCATCCGGGAGCAACCCCCGGTATGCGTCTCTTAACAGGATCTTGTTGTTGGTAGCCCGCAAACCCGTACCGAGCTTCAGCTCCCCTGGAATCGAGCGAGCAAAGTCTCGAAATGATGTGCAAAGCATAGGGAACCGCCCCTCCATACCGAATGTCATTCCTAGCTTGTCGTTGCGTATTAGAAAGTCTTCGGCTAGCACGGTCATGCATTCGGTGTACATGAAGTCATTGACCAAGTCACCAGTCAGCCCTTCTGCCGGCAACCAACCATTCAAGTAAGCACTCTGGTCATCCGAAGTTAGCTGAAGATCTGGATTAGCTAGAAGACGGTGCGGGCGGATAGCGTCCAATCGCGTCTGATACGGATACGCTCCATGATGCTTGTATCCGCACAGAAGCTCATCCCCACCGTCGCCAGACAGGGTAACCACGCACCCCTTTTCAGCCATGAGGCGATTACAGGCCAGGTACACTGGATGGCTACGACCCTGCCGTGGCTCTTCCAACGCAGTGACTGCCTCGGCAAACCCATCTACCCACACTTGTTGCGTGACATAAGACTCGTGGTGCTGGTTACGTCGCTTGGCGGTTAAGGCCGCGGCCCTAACTGCGTCGTCGTTATGGTTGCACCGTTTGTGCGGTACGTCGAACTTGCTGGTGAACGTATCTACGCTAGCGTGTAACGCCATTGCTTCGTAATGCACCGCGGCACTATCGATTCCGCCAGACAGAAACATACCTACCTTTCGTCGTCCGCCTAGCGTTAGCTGTACCGCTTGCCGCAACTTAGCTTGCAATAACTCACCAATCTCGTGTGGCTTACCTGGGAAAGGCTTGGGAGCTTTTTGAAGTGAAAACGTGGCGACGTCTCGGTTAACCAAATCGAACGTGATGATCTGCCCCGGTACGAGTCGATGGATACCTTGAAACATGGTGAGCGGGCCACTTACCATGCCAGCGTGATAGTAATGGCGAAAAGCATCGCGATTTACTACACGGTCAAACCCCAAGGACAGCAACCCACGGATCTCCGACGAAAACGCAAGTTGCCCGCTAAGGAAGCCTGCATATAACGGTTTGGCTCCGTTCGTATCGCGAGCCAAAGTTAGGTGCCCTCGGTGTGGATCGTACCAGGCTAGGGCGAACATACCATCTACACGTCGTAAGAAGTCCAATCCCTGTTCGTGCAGACCTGCAGCTAGCACCTCTGTGTCACAGTCCGTGCGAAACTTGTGTGACAGCCCACTACGTAGGTCGCGGTAGTTGTACACCTCCCCGTTGAACACCAGCACTTTGTTAGCGATTAACCAAGGCTGCGTGGCAAGATCACGCCGCTCCGTAATAGCCAGCATGTTGTGCCCAAGTGTGACCTTATCGTCGGTCCAGCTACCAACACCGTCAGGTCCACGATGCTTGGTCGCAGACAGCATCCCTGCCATCTGCATACCCGTATCCTTCCAGACGAATCCGTGAATACTGCACATTAAGACGTAGCCTCTTTGTATTTCTGCAAAGCAATCGTTCCACGATCAGTCACCGATCCGAAACTGACCAGTCCTTCGTGGAGAGGTTGCCGCTTTGCTTCTTCGATCGTGTCGTGTGCGTGTGCCCAGAGATCACCCCTGGCAACGGTGTACTTGGTGACCTTACGCACGAGCTCTATTATCTTGCCGTAGACGAACTCGTTGACATTGTGCTTGGGGTCTGTCGTTTCTTCTTGCTGCCACCCGATCCAGGTAGCGGTGGCAGCGTAATCAGCATGTTCAACATTCGGCGAGCGGACGTCGAATACGTACATACCGTACATTGAGCCAGACGTTTCGCGGTTAATATAGTTGACAGCAACCTCGATCTTATACGGGTCAAACCTGTTGGTGGCTGTTACGATGTTCCGGACGTCTACCCCAAGCGTTGTGCCTTGTGACATCAAGTACTCGTACACGGCCAACGCACCTAACGGTGCTGCTGCCAACGCGCACGCTTTCCACATACTCTGAGCGTAGGCCATCAACTCTTCTGTACTTGCAAACATTGCAGCGAGTCTTGCTGTTGCATCTTCATTTGGCATCCATCCACCCCGCATCGTTGATCTTTTGTTTGAGGCAGGCTACTCGCTCTTCGGCTTGCACGCGTCGGTACTTTTGTATGGCTATCTCGCCGGCACGCGTGATTGGCCCAAAGCTGACTAGACCGCACCGAAGGACACTAGAATCTACAGCCGTATCATTGTCTAAGACGTGCATCCAAAGATCACCAGGATTGATCGTATATCCTGTAACCTTAGATACAACTTCTCGCATTTTGCCGTCTATAAACGCATTAACGTTATGCGGCAACCCTTTTGCCCTCGCACCAACTTGCTGGGCGGCTATTGCTTCAACAGCCTTATCGTACGTAGCGTGTGGCTCCGGTTTCGCAACAGCGAATATGAAACAACCGGTCCCGTTCTCACGAGAATACGTCACAGCTATTTCAAACGTGGGGCGGATGATATCGAAGAACACGTCGAAAAATGCGCTCAGCCGGACAGATACCTCTGTAGGTGTAGTGTCGTTCAGCTTTCCGCTTTCCAGCAGGTACTCTTTGATTCCTAGCTCGCCCAGCGACGCGACCTCGCACGCTAACCCGACCCACGAGAGGACCGGGCATTTCTTTACGCCGTTATCTGCCATTATTTCAAAACTCCCTTCCTGCGGTGCAGGCCTTTGTCGTGACCCAAGTACGCACCCAACGGTGAGAACTGAATCACGGTGTTGTTAGGGCCTACAGCCGTTGCCAAATCAATGGTGCGGACATCACGTGCAGCGTTAATTCCCTTGTCCAACTGCACACAATCAT
>JACCDG012076230.1_pt1 | contig 86141 bp, 61 predicted proteins | sample 7442471 | NCBI WGS metagenome assembly JACCDG01 (sample SAMN15323444, study PRJNA562643) | freshwater metagenome | isolation source: river surface water | place: USA:Blue River Watershed | collected 2017-08-17 | reverse complement strand
TTACTTGATACCTTATTTATATTTTTTTGTTTCTTCTTGACACTAGAACATATGTTCAGATAAATTGAGTGGTAGTGAAAATTTGATCGCAATGGGTTACTATGTTTAATGGTGTGGTGACACAATCTGAGCAGATTACAAGTTCTTTCCAAGTCCTTTCCAAGCCAACTACAAGTACACTCCAAGCACAAGATGGATTTCAAGTTTAACCCTGATGCAATCCCTTTCATTCCCTCTGCGGCGATTGATGCTGCAGTAGATGCCGCAGCGGCTGCAAGTGGTGGCGCTGGCGCACAGGATGTTGATGACATCCTCGACAAGTACAGCGTCGTCACTGATCTCTCTGCTGACGAGGACTTCCACTTCCCCGTCCCTGTGGCGCCCATACCAGTGCCTGCTGCAGTTGCTACGCGGGCATTTATCCGCATCTTCCACAACGACGAAGAACTGAAGCTCAGCCTCGACTACGTCAACGGCCTCGAGATGGAGGAGCTCGAGTTTGCAATCAGGGGGCTCACTGCACAGTTCCTTGGCCCCAAGCCCGCCCCTGGCGCAAAGGGCCCTAAGCCCAAGAAGAAGTTCTACGACGTCAACGTCTGCTGCACCTACGTTCGTGGCCTTGACGACTTCTTCAAGCGCCGCTTTGGCAACCCTGACAAGAAGTGGCTGCTGCGAATGGGCGCCGGCGGGCGCGGCGGCTACATCCGCAAGTGGGGCAAGGTCGAGGTGTCCTTTATCCTCCATTAAAAACAGCCACATAAAAAAACAAAATAGATATGCAATACAAAATATGTAAACATATTAAAAATATTTTTGTTATCCTAAGTATGATTTATTTTTGCACGATTTAAGTCGAAAAAATTGAAATCCGAGTAGTGCTGTGATAAAAGTGCGCCAACGCAAATAGTGTTTACAAGCCTTTACAGCTTTCTACCAAACACTCGTTCCAACTTCCTTCCAAGATTTACAAGATGTCCAAGAACTCTGCATTCTCCTCCTTTGCTGATGCCACTGATCAGGAAGTTGTTGTACCCACTCAGTACTCCACTAACAATGATGCACTCACTGTCCAAGAGCTACTTATCATTCTACAGAACATTATCGCCAAGGACCCTTCTGCCAAGAACACGCCAATCGCTGTTGCTGAATTATATTCATTGAGGCCTGCAATTGTTGTATCTATCGAAAATGGCAAAGTGGTTATTGCTGATAGCTACGTTTAATGCAACTATATAGTAAAATACTTAATATAATAAAAGCTGAAAATATCATAGCTTTTTTCATTAACATTTAATCATACTAGATATAACCATTGCATCGTTCAGGGTGCATTCCGTGAAAAATTGAAGAGATTGGCTGGCTATGATAAGGTTGTCCCTGACCACAAAGCACTCCAAGTTATTATTGCATTCCTGTGTTTTCCAAGTCTCCAAGCTCCACATCCAAGAATGAACTGCATTATCGATAAGAACCAGCCCATCTACCAGGCACTCCTCGACAAGGCTAATAGCTATCCTTCTAACAGGAGCGTTCAGGCCAAGACCTATCAGAATGCGGCTCGCTCTATTGCACGCTACCATACCAACATCTACAAGGAGTTTTCTATATACGATGGATTTGATATCCGTCCAGACTACGTTGGTCCCCGCATTGAGGAGTTCATTAAGGACTTCATCAAAACCAACTCCACATCCAATGAAATGGGTACAAAAGCTGATAAAGTGAATCCTACTGCCTACACCAAATATGGGGCGACACTCGCAGACTACCAGACCTTATCTGCCACTATCAAAAGTCACTTCCCTGATGCCAAGCCTGATATGTTGGACAAGCGTATTGACTATGCATTCAAGACCAACTTGTGGAAGTATGTAATTAACCCATGCTCGTATGACGAGATTGAGGGAGATGACGATGGATACAGCAGTGACGCAACAGAATACTGTCAGGTCAGAGGTGGGGTTCGTTGCATCATCCCAGCCGCAGGCAGCGAGGCAATCCATCGCTTGGTTGTTAATCTGTTCAAGAATGATGACTGGATGGAAATTGCATTTGGCGCCTCTCCTCCTAAAGATTTGTAAGCGCTGCAAATAACAAACACAAAAAAGCCACAATACTACTGGAAAATTAAAACAATATAATATTTTTTACTTAAGATACCTTAATATTTTTGTTTTATTAACAAGATTCTATATAGATCTAATTATAGTGTTAATTTATACTTTGAGTAAGTAGAAAATCTAATTGGCGTAAACGCCTCTGAAAAAAATTGAAATCCGATTAGTGCTGTGATAAAGGTGCGCCAACGCAATAGTGTTTCCAAGCTTTCTTCGCTTTTCAAGCCTTTACCGCTTCCCTCCAAGTTATTGCATTCCAAGTTCAAAGATGTCTTGCATTGTTTCTGAGAACCAGCCTATCTACCAGGCCCTGATCGACAAGGCTGCCAGCTATCCTGCTGATAAGGTTGCGCAGTACAAAGCTAAGGCGTACAATAAGACTGCAGAGTATGTCGCCAATATGAATGAGAGCATCTATGATAATCGTGGAGAATTCTATGGCTGGTGGTGCCCTCCTCCTAAGTCTGGTATTGGCTTCAAGACTGAGGAGTTTATCAACGAGTTCCTCAAGAAGAACCCTCGTGTACCTAAGAAGCCCGTTGAGGAGCCTAATGAGTTCGTTATCGGCGCTGCAAAGGCTATGGATGAGGCACGCAAGATTGCCGCTCAGAATGCACCTAGTATCACGATTGATCAGCTCCGCACTGTGCTCGGGCTTGACACTAAGGCTGTTGAGAAGCCTGCAACTACTAGGCCCTGGGCATCTTACTTTGACAAGCCTGTCATCTACACCGCTGAGAATCCTCGCCGCAGCAAGCGTATTGCCAAGATGCCCAAGGTTGAGTACTTCACCAAGGAGGATGAGCAGGATGAGATTGCTGAGGCTATCAAGAGCGTCTGCGTCAAGAAGGACTGGGAGTACAGTGATGACATGGTGTCTGAGTTTGAGGCCTGGCTCCCTACTGCTGACAAATACACTCTAGAGAAGTATGACTACAAGACTGGCAAGTATATTCTTCGCACTAAGCTTGAGTGTGCCAAGGAGTGGGTTATGTACTACTCTAAGAACATTGAGGAGCAGAAGAAGCAGCAGAAGTTTAGCAAGAACATCATCAAGTACTGCGAGAAGAACAACATTGAGTATCAGGATGTGATGGCTAAGAAGTTTGCTGCCTGGAAGGCTGACCCTGCCAATAAGAAGCTTGTCACTTACACATATAACTCTTATAGTGGTTGTACTTGTGACAGCTGCGACCCTAGTGGCACTAAGATGGCTTCTGCCATTGAGTACACTTATGACCGCACTCCTGCATACTGCATCAATAAGTGGTTCTCCACACTCAAGAAGACTGTCATCCTATAAACATCACATTTCCCTATGCCATTATACAAATACAATAATAGAAAACCTATGCAACAAAAATATCATAAAACACTAAAAATATTTTTGTTACTGTGTATACTATATACTATAAAATATAAACTTTTTATTTTATAGTTTATTTAAGAATTATAATTAAAATCTAAATACACTATTGCAAATTTGAATAGTTAGAAGTACTTAAAGAAAAAGTTGTTGAATAAACGCATTATAAGATTCCAAGTCTTTTCCAAGTTAATACCTTCCAAGCCCTTTCCAAGAAATACAATGAGTTCTGTTGTCCTTCCTCCTCTTCCTATTAACAGCACTTTCAGTACATTTGAGGCAAAACTATCTGCTATTGCACATTCTTCTCCTTCTGTTCAACGTGCATGTAATTCACCTAATAAGCCTTCACAAACTAATCTTAATCTTATTGATGGCGTTGTTAAGATGTGGATTAGTTCCTTTCTTCGTAATGCAATTGCCTCTACTCATATAGATACTGAGGTAGAACTTTATCTCCTTAAGATTTCTGCCGAGAATGGATGGAAAGATCACGTCATCTATATCTTTAAAGTGCTTGCAATGCCTCTAAAATATACATATCCTATCCTTGAGGCTGTATGGGACCTTGATTCACTTCTATATAAGACTATTTACCCTTTCCCAGTTGAACTTGAGAAATCTCTTGCTGAACGTAAACAACTAGAAGCAATTGCCGCAGCACCCCTTAAGAGTTCATAAATGTAATATATCATAAAAATAAAAATCTAGATATATCAAGAAATATTTTTTATTAGAGGTTTAATAGACATAAATTTGAAACCCAATAGTGTTCAATTGGGTTGCCAGCTGAAGTCAATCCAAGTGCAGTTAATCCAAGTGTAGCAAGTTTCCAAGCACAGCAGGCTTCGCCAAGTTATTTCTTTCCAAGCACTTTATTAAAAGTACTAAGATGCCTCGCACCTTTTCCTACAAGGCCGCCTCCAAGCTCAACCACAAAATGGCTTGCAAGTATGCATCCTATGAAGATGATGCCGAGAACCTCACTATCGGCAACGGCTGGGAGAAGAACTGGGCCCCTTTGGACAAGAAGGAACTGATGGAGATCCCTTGGATGAAGGATGCCATTGAGGGCACTGATGCCAGGCTCTTCATCGATGACTGCGTGGGCTTTGACATCAAGGAAGTCACTGAGGCAGGCGCAATCCATCTCAAGTATCGTGAGGACTACTGGTGCGAGAGTTATCTTCGCATCTTGAAGAACACCAAGAAGTCGTGTCGCCTCCTTATGATGGCCTATGATCGTGTGAAGGGAGGTGAATGGGAAGTAGACCCTAACTACCCTTGTTCAATCACAACTGCAACTGTCAGTGCCAACTTCGGTACTCTATCTGATGGCTTCAGGGTCTTCACTGATGGCGAGAAGAAGTACTACTACAACAAAGATGGCAAGATGCGCCTTGCTAAGCGAATTGTCTATGATGACGGTTACTACTGCTCCTGCTGCTGCCCTGAGTATGACTATGAATATTAGTAGAACTAAATAATATCAAACAAAAATAAGCATGTAAATCAGATTACAAATATCCATAAATATATTTTTTATTAATCTCTCTTATCTTAATAAATTTGATATTAGATTATGATAGTAATTATTGTGTGGCGATAGTGCATTCCAAGAAGTTAGATACAGTTTAAGACTTGCTCTCGTATTAATTCCAAGAACAAAATGGCAGACTTTCCTACTCTTTATGGTGAAGCTACTACAGGTAAGGCCAAGCAATGGTCTATTCGTGTATTTGAACGAGCTTCTGCTTCTGGAAGTAGCAGTGGTGTAATCGAGACTACTTTCGGTTACGTTGATGGAAAGCTACAGACAAATGAGAAAGTTATCTCTGAAGGCAAGAACATTGGTAAGAAGAATGAGACTACTCCTCTACAACAGGCAGTAAATGAAGCACGCTCTGCTTGGACTAAAAAGAAAGAGTCTGGTTATTCCCCTGCAGATGATGCTGCCGCAGAAGATGTAGATGGAGATAGTAGCACTGTTAGTGGAGGAAGAGGCAAGGGAGTCGACGATGATGTGCCTTCCCCAATGCTTGCACACGACTACAATAAGCGCGGCAAGTCTATTAAGTTTCCTTGCTTTGTACAGCGTAAGTATGATGGTACTCGCTGTGTAGGTATGCCTTCTAAGGGACTCTTTTCTCGTAATCGCAAATCTTATCCTCACCTTGAGCACATCGTTGATGAACTCAATAAGCTCCCTGAGACATTTGTTCTGGATGGTGAACTCTATTCAGATGAACTCACATTTCAGGAGATTGTTGGGCTTGTTAAGCGTGAGACTTTGAAAAAAGGCGATGATGAAAAGCAAAAGAAGATCAAGTTCCACGTCTATGATATGATCCGTGATGATATGCCTTATGATCTACGTCGTGCAAATCTTGCTCAGATGTTTCGGCAGTATAAGTTCAAGTATATTACACCAGTTGTAACTGAGCTATGTGAATCTGAAGATAAGATGAAAGAAATGCATAGCAATTATGTAGCAGAAGGTTATGAAGGTATTATGCTGCGTAATAAGAATGGCCTATATAAGCAGAGTCGCAGTGCAGATCTTCAGAAGTATAAGGAGTTCTTTGATGCTGAATATGAGATTGTTGGGTATGAGGAAGGTAAGGGTCTTGAAGAGAGCTGTGTAATCTGGACTTGTAAGACTTCAGATGGTAAGACATTCTCTTGTAGACCACGTGGAACTCGTGAGGAGCGTACAGAGCTATATCTAAATGGAGATGATTATATTGGTAAGATGCTAACAGTACGCTATCAAGAAAATACTACTGATGGTCTCCCTCGCTTCCCTGTAGGTATTACTATTAGAGATTATGAATAATTGTACTTAGTATAACTAGAAAATGCAAATATTAACAACTATCGCTACAATATAAAATAAAACAAAAATAAATACTTATTATAAGAAATATTTTTGTTATTAAATGATGTGTAATAAAAATTGATTGTTTGAGGCTTAAAGGAATTAGTGCGCAGTAGTGCAAATAGATTTATCCAAGTTTCCAAGCTCTTTTCCAAGCCCTTTTTGCAGACTTTTTCCTAAAAAGTCTTAAGATGTCTTTACGTGTCACACGCTCTAAGGTTGCAGTTAAGACTCCTCCTCCTACAGTATGCGATATTATGGATCGCATCGACACTCTCAATGGCAAGTACTATGAGAGCATTGACAAGGAGTTTGCAGTAGTTGATAAGTATTTTAAAGGTGATGGTGATAAGATTGTATCATTCTTTATTGATGACTGGGAGTTTGACCTCACTGACTTCAAGCATCGTTATCTACTCCGCAAGATCTTCGAGCACGAGGCAATTGGTCTAAAGCACGATACAATTGTAGAGTTCCTACATAAGATTACAGATACTAATCTGCTTGCTCAAATGGGTGTTGTTCGTGTTACAAAGGATAATAAAGTGTTCTACCGTATTCGTGTAGGCATTTCTTCATATTAATAACATTGACTAATAAATATACTACAAATAAAATATATCATATAAAAATACTATATAGTTATACCAAATAGTATTTTTAATTGTATTATATCTTATTGCTAAAATTTGACTTATAGGCCTTAACAAACATAAGGTGTGACATCCAGTTCATACAACTAAGGCTTTATTGTACTTTTTAGAAACTCCAAGTTTTCCAAGAATGATCATTCCTCGTCGCTCCGCCCGCATTGCAACTCGCGCCCCTGTTTCATATTCTCAGTATTTTAATGAGTCTGATTCTGATTCTAGTACCGAGTCTTCTATTGTAAACAAGTGCAATTCTATTGACATTAATGACCATCAGGCTCTTACTGATGTATACCTTCGTGGTTCTGTAAATATTATCAAGACTTACCTAGATGAGTGTAATAACGCCCGTGGTTGCGAACAGAAGTGTACTGTTGTTAAGAAGCTATTTGAGTATCTTATCGCAAACCCTGAGATCTGTATTCTTTATCCTCGATTTCGCTTTATGGTAAAGTCAAAGATTGCGGAGTTTAAGAATCAGCTGCAGTCTTATAAGTCTGAGTTTAATCTTGATAGCGAGACTAAAAAGATAATTGATGTAATTGTAGCTGCTAAGGCTAAGATTCATCACGTCGAGTACAATGAAAAGCTATCATCTAAGCTAAGTGATATCAAGGATATTCTTTATTCATACAATGAGTACATCCAGAACCAACCTCTACTAATTACTCTAAATAGTATGGAGAAGACTCTAGAAGATATCAAGAATAATCCTGCCTACGTAGTTGATTCAAATGGCAATTAATAACTAAACATAGAATAAAAATAAACAATAAAAATATATAGTATCTAAATATAATACTTTTATTTTTAATTGTTATTTATTGCTATTTGTATTAATTAACGAGTATTCCTTACATATAATTGATAATCTCTATGAAGATCCATTTTATGTTCTATCTGTTTTAGCTTTTCCTGTGTTTTAATTAGAGAGTCCTTAATTGTCATATAACTCTCAAATGCAGCTTTACCTGAATATTTCTGAAGTTCAGACATTTCTAACATATGTCTATTAATAGCTGACTGTAGGAAATTTTTATAGATAACATCTTTTTTGAGACTATCACGCATTTCAGCCTCTGTGTAGACTCTCCAACTATATCCGTGTGGATTTCCCTTTTTTATCACCTTATCTACTTTAGATTCATTAGGTTGAGTCTGGTTATCTCTATTAATTTTTGGCAAGTATGGCTTAAATGCAGAATTCTTGGAAGGGAGTAGTTTATTTTTTGAATTCATTGAATACATTCTTAAATAAACTATAGAATTAATTGGCTTGGAAAGGTCGCAGTAATTATTATTACTCTATTTCTTTTATCAAATTTTACCTTACTATGCATTCATAAAAAATTGAAAGTTTAACAATGATATATGAAAATTACCCATAGTTCTTTCCAAGTGTAGCAGACTTTGTTCAAGCGTAACAAATTTTGTCCAAGTGTAGCAGACTTTCCAAGACTAGCAGAATTGCTAACAATGTCCACTCTAAATTCTGATTCTCGTGTGGTTGTATCAGTTGACACTATAAAGGAGTGTACTATCTGCACAGATGTCATTGTAGAAGATGATGAAACCAAAATTATATTCCTAAAGTGTTCTCATCAATATCATAAGAAATGCTTACAACCATGGCTTGATGTAGCAAATACTTGCCCATCTTGTCGTGCAAAGGCAGTAATCATTGATAAAGTCGCAGAGAGGGCAGCTGCTAAGGCAAAAGAAGAAGCTGAAAGGGTTATGAAAGAAGCAAAGGAAGAAGCTGAAAGGGCTATGAAAGAAGCAGAAGAACAAGCATTGAGATTAGAAGCTGAGGAAAAGGCTAAGCTAGAACAATATATGCAGCAAAACTCAGAGAAAGAAATGGCTATCATTCTTAAGCCACTAGAAAATCCTAATACTAATATTCTAGCATATCCATTCTCATATATTGAAGAATCTAATGGCGCAGATGATAATCGTGATCATTTTGATAATGAATATCGTGTAAAAGACTTCTGCAAAGGTTTGCCCTCGGAGGTGCCATTTAATGTTGGTAACTTTCCAGAGAATATTACAGAGTATTACTGGATTCATGAAGGGAAAAATGATGAAGAAGCCTGGCAGCTTTTCTGTAAAATCAAGTTACCTGAACTAGTTAATGACTATGATGAAGCTTACGCATATTATTCTGCCAGTTGTGATTATACAGGATTTGACTGTCAAGGAGGAATGGGTTTAACTGTATCACTATCAGCTAAGAACTTATTCTATGAGTTGTCTGAGCGAACACGTGAACTATTTATTGCTGAAAAGCTTGTTGGAAAGCATTTGAAGCGTAAACGCTATGTACCACCTAAGCCAAAATATCCAGTACCAATTCTTCCTGCGCCTGAAATCAGTGGCAGAAATGCAGTTAATCCTACACGAGCATTTATCCGTGTTTGGAATGATGGGGTTGAACTGATTCTCAGCCTTGATAATGTTAATGGTGTTGAAATGGAGGAATTAGATTATGCAATTCGTGGCCTAACTGCACAGCGCCTCCAAACGGGTGTAGGAGAAGTTACTAAAAAGAAGTTCTATAATGTTAGCATATACTCTGGTGCCTGTGTATCAGATATTGATGAACATTTTAAGAAGCGCTTTAATAATTCTGAAAAGAAATGGATGCTAAAAATGCGAAATAAGGAGAGTAGTTATATTCGTAACTGGGGTAAGGTTGAAGTTAGTTTTACGCTCTTTTAGTAACTAAAATGCCCGCAAACATCTATGCAAATAAATAGAGAAAAAATTGAAATCGATACATACTAATTTTTTGTTGCAAGTCTCTAGTTATTCCAAGTACATATCCTTCCAAGAAAGTTAATCCCAAGATGTCTTCTATTACTTCATCCAATTCATCCAATTCATCCAATTCATCCAAGTCTTCTGCACGTGTTACATTTGATAACATTGATAAGTTCATTAATTATCTACTTTCTTCTAAACCTAGAGTTCGCTTTGCAGTTATCACAGAGTTTGAACAGCAGGTTAATCATCCTGTATACACACATCTCCTTAAAACACTCGATAGCGATAATGCACAATACATTATTGGATATCTTCGCAGTCAAAAAATGTATGAAATGCATCGATTCATTGATAATGTAGTATCACAAATTACATACACATCATAAATAAAATATTTACTTAAATAAAGAATAATAAAAATAAATATAATTTTGAGAAAATTTGAAACAGTTATTGTCTATTTTTAATATTATGCATAACATATTGAGCTATTGATATCCAAGACCCTTATAATGAACACATCTAATAGAACTAATAAATCTTGTACTAAATTTGGCCCTAATAGGCCTCATATGACTGAAGAGGAATGGATTGAGTTTGATAAAACTCGTTATAAAACATGGTATGAAGGTGCTGGGATGATTATATTCAATAAGAAAAGAACACGTGTTCTTCTTGTTAAAGATGCAGTTAAAGGGATTTGGTCATTTCCTAAAGGAGTCCCTGAAAAAGAAGATGGTGAAGTTCCACTTACTACTGCAATTCGTGAAACTAAAGAAGAAACTGGACTCGAATATAATATTGATTATATACTTGATTCATTAGAGCCTGTTTTAATTCATTATAACAGATATTTCTATACTGCTATTATTTCTACAAATGCTAACAATGTTGAAACAGATGGCTTAAATGAATCATCATTTATGTGGTTGTCACGTGATAAAATTAAAACACCTGGCTTTTGGAATAAATCTAACACATCAATTAGACAATTTATTAATACTATTTGGAAATATAATAAATATAAACCTATTACCCCTATTATCTCTGATAAGCCAAATATGTTTAATGCTGCTTCTAAACCAGAGGCCACATTTAAATCAGATACTATTACTAAACCAGTTGCTACTTTTGTCCCAGTTATTATATTATGTTTACATATTCTTAATTTGCTCTTAGTGCTCTTGCGATTGTTCTTTAAAATTGAATAAATAATATTTATTCTTGTAGTATGTATTAAATAAACTAATAAAATAATTATAATTATTTAAAGATAATAAAATAAATATTTTTTGTTAATTGTTATAAAATTGATTTAACAAGTTAAATAACAAATACAGTATATTATCTATATACCTCCAAGAATGTCCTCCTTACTATCCACTGTTCCTAAAATTGTTACTGAAGATCTCGGTAAAATATTTGAGAAAGCCATTTGTCTTCTATATAATACTCCATATGATGGAAAATATAAATATAGCGAAGACGATGCAGAACGATTTAAACTCCGTTTGACAAAACTTCAGACTCTGTTTCCTAAATGCCATCATACTGCAAAAGGTGGGGCACTCTATGACTTTACATCTGATGATGGGACAATGTTTCTAAGCGCTAAAACAACAAAAGGAGATGCTAAGATTGCACCTCAATATATTGGACAAGCAACTCCTGAAACATTTTGTACGCGGATTGGAATTCCTGTTATGCCTGTCCCTGATCTGAAAAAATATATTCAGGAAAACATTGTCTCAATCCTACCTTTATATGAGCGTTATACATTCTCCTGCCCAACTATTTATTATAATCAAAAAACAGATACTATTAAGTATATTACTAAAATTGCAAACATCCCTTGGAATAATTATCAATATGTATGGACAAAATCTTCAGATGCTTGGGCAAATAGTTCAACTCTTAAAATTGTAACACCTACAAAAAATATTTCCATTCTTGAAATGCAATTCCATAGTAGTAGTCGCAGTAATATGGCTGTTCGTTGGTGTTTTGAAGATGTATTATTACTCTTTAAAGATTACCTGCATATTGAACTTATTTAATATACATCTTTAGACAGAATAAATATTCTTTGATTTCTTTATCTTCGTTATACTCGAATGATTTAAAACGTTTATAATCACGCTCAACCACTGATACTTCTCCATATTTTTCCATTATTTCTATCATCCTTTCTTTTGTAATAAGGCTTTCACTGTTATATGATAAGAATAGCCACTTAGTAGTAATTGTTTTAAATATTTTTTCAAATGCTTCTTCAACTGTTTTACCTTTTTTACAGAATGGAGAAATAAAACAGCTCTCTGGAATACCTGTTTTACCCTTTAGAGGTTTTTCTTTTTTTTGCTCTTCAGGGCTTAATGCAATCATATTCAATGGAAAGTAATTCTTTGAATATTGTCGTTCATTATATGGCGGATCCAAGTATGTAATATCAACTGATATCTGTTTTAAGAATTTTTCATCTAGTACATCTTTGTTATACACTTCTGCATCAGATGGCGCTTCTTTCTCAATATTATGTATTGGTTTAAGAATAAGAGATTTTAGTGCTTTTGCTTTAAACTTCTTGAGATAACATCCATATACTGCAGGTACATTACTTACAGCATCAGCGCTAAGTAAGAGCGATGCGAGAAGGAAATCATATTCTTCCTTTTTCAGAGTTTTCTTTAAGCCCTCAATATGGTCTCTAATATAGTCTATGCGTTGGGCATTATCAACTGTAAAGAACATACGCTCACATTTATCATAAGGACTATAATTTTTTGTAATAAACCCAAATGTTTTTGTATGTGAATTATTTGAAGAAATTTCACTGTTAATATCTGCAATTATTGTTTTACATTTTTCTGTATATGATGATTTTGTAAAAGCACTTGAAATAATTGAACTGTATAACTCTGCATCATTTGATGTTACAATTGCACCTTTCTCACGAAAATGATATGAAACAATACCTGTACCTGCAAATAAATCTGCAATTTTTACAGAGCTAAAATCATTAATGCCAGTTTTATCTGTAATATTTTGAGTTAACCATTCTAAGAGTTGAAACTTTGATCCAATATAATTTAGCCTATTAATTTCTACTACCTTTTTTGTTGCATCATTTACTTTATCAGCCTTACCAATTTTAGGTTTCTTTTTCTCAGTCTTCTTTAGCGCTGGTTTTTCACCTGTTAGCATTTGAATTAATTCTGCTTTTGATTTATTACTATACCCTTTCACTACATTCTCTTTACATAAAGTAATTAGTTCTGTGCGAGTCTTTGAAGAATAATCCATTATTAATATCACGATGCTTATCTTTACATTCCAGTATCAATCAAATTTGTATCTATGCCCTTATTTTAAAAATACAGTTATTATAAGTATATTTTTAAAATATATATGGGTAGTTAGCGCAAATTTGATCAAATATATGCATAATATATAAGGTGTAGCAATACAAAACATTCCAAGAAGTTTAAAGCCTTGTCTCGACTTTTATCCAAGAAGAATCTTAAGATGGCCACTCCTACTGATATGATGATCCAAATGCTCCTTGCTCAGGTTACTGACCTGCAGCGCCGTGTGATGACGCTTGAAGCAGCAGCAACTACTAAGATGCCAAGCCTTCGTGGGCCTGGACCAGTTGCATCAGCACCTGCAATGACCACCTTTGGAGCAGGTCATCGTAATACTGTAAAGCACAGCGTACCTCTTCAGAGTGGTGATGCTCGTAATACTAGTCGCCCTGCAATGACTACTGGTGGTGATAAGAAGCCTCGTGGTAAGCCACGCATTGGTGGTACCGCTGGCACTGCCCCTCGTGCTGAGCGTACCGAGCGCCCTGAGCGCACTGGCCCTCCTCCTGTTGCACTAACTGCAATCCTCAATGATGGTGAGGATGTTACTATGACTATTGGTACTGGTAAGGATGAAGAGGGTAACTTTACTAATACTACCTGTGTAGCTGTGTTTGAGGGTGAGCAGTTTACTGTCACTGAGGCAGAGCTTGCACCTGAGCTAGTCAATCAGACTTTTAAGACTCCTGGCGAAGCACTCTACAAGTTTATGGATCAGCTCAAGCAGAACGGCCATATCAAGCGCACTTTCAGTGTAGCACCTTGGAAGCTCTGCTCTGTTGAGCGTGATGGCAAGACTGTAACTCTGCAGGATCTTCGCAATAGCACTGCTTAAATACATCTTGCTTAGACAATAGATAAATGTAATATAAAATATAATATAAGGTAATATAAAATACAATAGAATATATTTTTATTGTATTTTATAGTGTATATTTATAAATTTGATATATATATTAGTTATTATAATATAGTTACCTAATAGTATCCAAGGATTTACAGTTATTAAGTAGATGAATACTAACACTCCTATTTCAATTTGTATTAAATGTAAGTTACAATTAACACCAGATACCTGCATTAAGAAAGCATATTTAAATATTACTAAAGATGCAATAAAGCCACGTATTGCCATACGTTATGAATGCCCTTCTTGTAATAATATTGTGATATTTAATCCATAAATAATGCTATAAGTTTATCATATAAAGGTATAAAAATTGAAATGCATTATTCGTTATTTTTAAACTACACATAATACTTATAAGTATATCTGTTGTAACTTACATATTTAATTGTTACATAGTATTCCAAGATGCCTATAATTGATCCTGTTATGCAAATTTATACAAGATGCCCAGAAACTGTATACTTTATTCGATTCCTTGACTTTGTTATCAGTAAACGCTTTCATTCTGTAGAGTTTAATATTAATGATATTCGATTTAAACCACACATTTCAGGTGTAATTGAACATCCTACTACTGGTAAAAAATACTATTCTCTAGTACAACTATATAATGATGTCACAGGCAATAATCTACAAGAAGGCGATACCACACCATTTCATTATCTATTTGTAAGTAAAGCCTATAATCTTAATCGTGTACTTAGTGCAGTTAAAGATATTGAAGTATTAGAGTTCTTTGATCAGAAATATCGTGCATTCTGTATGTATCGTGATTTGAAATTACGTATTAAACACTATACTGGCATTAAACTTGGAAAGGATGATAATATGATTACTGTGCGATGGAATGAGAGAAATCATTATATTCAGATCTCATCCATTTCTTGTGATCCACATTTTAATCCCTATAAAGCCTATGAACTGCTTACTGCATATGAATCTGGTAATATCTATGGATTAGAGTATTTTAATCCTCAAAATAAGACATATATTAAGATTTCACCATAGCATTCATTTTATATATTTATTCTTATTAATATAAAAAATAATTATTTTTGTTTAGGTTCTAAAAATTGAAATCTCAATACTCCTAAATATATCTGCAGGCGTCAGTGTTCCAAGAAGGCTTTCTACTTGTTTTCTCCAAGTTTATCTCCAAGTTTAGCACAATGACTACTATTACTGTTACTTCCCCTTCTTCCCGCACACGTTCTGTTACAATTCCCCTAAATATTATCTCTGCTCTAACATATATTGGTTTTGCAATCTATTCTGCTGTTATCCTCGGTAATACTGATAAAGATAGCGTTAGTTCACAGATCTATGCTTTTGTAGTAACTGTATGTGTTATTAACTTTGTTGGATTTGTAAGTACAGTATTTAATACTATTTTCAGGGATGGTAAGACTTCTTCATTGCTTTCTCTAATTACTCTTGGCCTTTTCATTTGGGACTGTGTAATTCTATTTGATCAGATTGGTATTGATTATCGTTCCAATAACCCATTCTACACAGTTGTGTTTGTATACTTTATTATGAATGTAGTTGGCATTGGCCTTGCAATTCTTGCAATCCCTTGCATTTGTTGTGCACTATGCTATAGCCTAAGCAAGGAAGATGAGAAAGCTGCTGTTGATATTAAGGAGTCTATTGATAATCTACAAGCAGCTATGAAGAAGATTGAAGCTATTAAGGAACCTTCTACAGCAACTGCGACTGCGACAACAACCGCAAATATTGATTCTACAAATGTTACTGTATCTGCTGTATAATAATATAGATATATTAATGCAAATACATAAATATTATATAATTAGTTACAATAACTATATATTATTTTTAATGGTATACTTTTAAATAAATTTGATATAATTATTATGCTTATATAAGTTGCACTATTACTCCAGATATCCAAGGTATTTCATATGAAGAAATTTAACATCACTTTTAATCTCTACTTTGTCCCAACACGCCAATATGAATATGACTCTGACTCTGATGACTCTAACTCTAACGGTGACAGTACTTCTATTACAAGCACCGAGAGTGATTACGAAGTAGACATCGATTCATTTATGCTTGAATCATATCATAGCCCTATGGCACGATATTTAGAGTTTGTTGACGGATTGTCATACCTATTTAATGGACATTTTAGCAGTATTTCCTATAAAGCTGGGGTAGTCCGATGCACACTTACTTTAGATGATAATTATTTGACTAAAGATGAAGTAATCTCTATCCTTAAATATAATTCTTTGGAAGATGGAGAATATGAAGGTGGGCCTGGCTCTACACTTGTATATCCATTTGGATATTTGACACGTGACTCCAAATATTTTACCAAAGAAATTGGACTTATTGATTATCGAGATAGTTTTACAGTTGAAGAAGCTTAATCGATATAAATATTATTCTTATAATAACTATAAATATTATTATATATTTTATATAATAATTTCAAAAAAATTGAAATGTATTTTTTGATTTAATATACTGCAAAATGCAAGTTATTCCAAGTACGTTAAATTACATCTAAGCGTATTTATAGCGCTTTTCCAAGTTTATTCCTTTTCCGAATTTATTTCCAAGCTTATTACAAATTGGTAAGATGCGACGCTGGTCTGAATGGAATGCATATTGTAAATATATGGATTATCTAGATGAATGCAGAGAGTGGGAAGAAGAATATGGTTATGATACATACTGGGAAGATCTTATTGATGAACACATTAAGAAAGAAGAAGAAGAGAAGTTTAATTTAACAATGGGTGACGAATATTATACAGAAATGTTTAGCTATTCTAATAAACCTGATAGACATATTGTTATTCTAAAGGGTATTAAATGTAGTAGTGGAAGAACAATTCGCCCAGTTGGTCGTGGTAATGGCGCTATTATCCCTAATAAGTTTTCAGATAATTCTAAACAGCATCCTAGCAGGCTTCTAAGAGTTCGCAAGGTTCGCCAATGCGATTGCTGCCGCACTCATCGCTGCCAAAATAATATTCCCATTCGTGGCAGAAAGATAAAAGTTGCAGATTATATGGATATTTAATAAAATATAAATAATACTTATAATAAATAATAAAATATAAATATAAATATTTTTAGTATAAAATTTGAAATAATATTGTACATTAAATAATGATTGACAATGAATACTATCATTATCCAAGAACTAGTGAATAATACTATTATGATCCAAGGGCTAAAAATGAATACTATTACTAAGTTTATGCAACGTATGCGAGTTAATGATCAAGTTAAAGTTCTTGGCAGGTGGGAAATTACATATTGCAAGCCTACAATGAATAAAAAGGTTGATTTAGCTAATGAAGATCATTGTGGTATTTGTTATTCTACCAAATATCATAATCATAATCATAAATATGTAACTACACATAAAAAATATAATAATCCTATTATTGATCTTGAATAAATTTTAAAATTATTCTAAAAATTACTCTTAAATCTATTATAATTATAATCATCATAAATAGAAAATACTATTTTTTTAAATCTACCTTCATTTTCTTGTACAACTTGCTTAAATATTTTAGCAATATGCTCAGTTGGGCCACCAAATGCACCACATCCCCACGCAGATAATACTAAACAATCATTACCCTCCTTATAGGCTGAATAAAATAACATTCTAATCTTTTCTTTACATAACTCAGTATCTTCTTTTCTTTTAAATCTATCTCCATTCACTGTTACTAGCGGGTGTCTAATTGCGGCAGCTGCTATACAATCTATTTTTGTTGGAAATTTCATTAAATTATAATTATCCTTTGCATCCAATCTGTAAAATAATACCTCTCTCGATACTATAGTCATTAATTCACTTAATGGATAATATCCTTGATGTAAGTAAAGAAAATAATTACTTCTGCGAAATAACTCTTCCTCCTGAGCTGAAGAACCGCTGCGTACTCCACCACCAGCACGAACCTCACTTGCCATATTTAAGAGTAGAGGTTTCATACCAAGTCTATAATTATCTATAGCTGCATATATACAATCTTTCTGAATTATTTCTACATCCATTTTCTCAAACTTTTTAGGTAAATTAGTATATTCTTCCATATTAAATCCATCATATATCTTACTTTCTACCCTAGGTTTACCTTTAAAATCTTCTAATACTTTTTTCCATATTTCTATGCGTTTTTCCCTTGCACTTATATTATCCATAACTAACATATAGTATTACATTATCTTTATATATTAGTTATTCAGTATTGTGTATTGATGATAAAAATTGAAAGTTATTCTGAATGATATATTGGGTGTAGGATAGCAAAATGAGTTCTGATAATATTGTTCCAATGTCAGCATCTTCCAAGAAAATTCATATTGATAAAACTAACCCTGATATTATTATTAAAATTATTCCAGATACTCCTAATTATAATAATAGTAGCGCTAATAATGAAATTGAAATTCAGACTTTTGTATCTATGTTAGGAATTGCACCTGAGATTATTTATAATTATTGGTGTAATGGTGCTACATATATTGCTATGACTAAGATTAAGGGAATGACACTTGCAGACTTTTATGGATCATGTAATATGGATATTCCTACTTCTATTTGGAATGAAGTCCGTAAAATTGTTCAAACTCTATATAATAATGGTATTGAATATGTTGATATTACTCCATACAATTTTATGATTGATGATAATAAAAAAATCTGGATTATTGATTTTGAACACGCTAAAAAGATTCAACAAAATTGGTTTATAAATACATTTCTAAATGGAGCCAATAATTGGAATCCTGATTTTGCTTAACAAAAATAATGCCTTTTCTAAATTATTACAATTTTATAATTATACTTTTATAATTTATTTTTATTGATCTAGCTTTTCACGCATTTCTAGTTCTGCTTTTGCAACTTCAAAGTAATCATCCTCACGGTATGGAGGATATTGCCTGCCAGCTTTTTCAAATACAGCAGTTTCTACAATCTTTTGTCCATTTTCATATTTAAACGAATAACCATGATTTTCATATTTAAACGAATAACCATGCTTTGCATATGTATAATCACCCATTACAATTTTATTAATTCTATCAAGTAATACTGGCTTATTAAGGGTAAACTTAACAGTACCTGCATTATACCCGTGAACTTCTTTAACAGTAGATGTTACTGTACAATCACCTTTATCTTCGATTTCTTTAATTAGTACGTTAATATCTCCAGTATTAAATACATCAGAAGGCCTTAATTGATCTTTCTGGGGGCGAAGGATTGTAATAAGTTCTTTTCCACCTTCAGATTCCATAAATACTTTCTTTGCAAAAGCAAATTTTCGTTGTGCTTCTTCCAGTTCTTTAAATGCAAGTGCATACTCATTCAAATCATTTGTTGCCTCCTCTGAGATTTTTACTGCTGTTCTTACTGGAGGCTTGCTATACTTATTCTTTTCAAGGGTACAATCTTCTCTTAGCATAAGTACATCTTCACAAAATGTAATAGACCTTGATGTCCCTGGCCCTGATGAGCTAAAATACATAACCATAACCTTATTGAGATAAACTTCATACATTCTTGGATTTGTTACTTGATATAACTGACGGGCAACAACGTATTTTATGTCATTTTAGCAGTCAAATTTAGGTATGTTGCAGTATAAAGATTATATTCTATTTAATTCTAAAGATATAATAAAATGAAATTATATATTTTTATTGCAAGCCTTTTACATCTATCTGTTTCCGAAGATTCTGAAGATACATATAAATATGTCCCTATTATTGATGCTACTGTATCAGGGCGTGTATTATCTGCTAGTAATATTAAACAACAACGTAAATTAGGTGGTGTTTATGGTCTCTGCGCAGATAATGTTAATATCCCATTATTTGGAGGACTAGTATGTGATCCTCCTGATAGATTACCTCAGATTTGTACCCTTGTTTGTCGCAAAGGTTATTATAGTTCTGGTCAACATCGAGATATTGCCTGTGCAGATGCAATGTGTGAAGGACAATGTAATTCTCAGAAATATGATTGTATTGGAAATAATATTAAATTTGCATCTCGCCCTTGTACAATTACACGCTATACACAATGTGATGCAGTAGAATCAGGATTATGCCTTGAGGATGTTACTGAGGAATGTAAATATAGTTACTATGAAGAAGTTCGACGCCCTTGTTGCAATATAACTCAACTTAATCCTCCAGATGAATGCTGGACAAGTGGTTGTACAGGGAGTTGTGATTCCCCTGGTGTATTCCATTATTACAGTAGCTCTTGTGGTGATGTATGCCCCCCTTGGCGTGACCCTGATATGCCTCAGTTTATGTGTTCAGCTTGTAAGGTACCTGCGCTAAGTACAAATTCTGAAATTATTGTGTCAAATGCAGAAGGTTTTGATCCACCTAGTGAAATTACTGTTGGTTGTTCTCCTGGTTTTTGGGGGGAATCTGTCACATCATATTGTATGAGTACTGATGGTACATTCTATCCACCTGTAAATACTATTGAGTGTACACAGTGTTCTTCTCCTCCTAGCTTTGAGGGTGATATGTTTACAACAGTGCAAATTAATCCTGGTAGATTTGAATTCAGATGTAATTCAGGATTTATTGGTGACTCAACCTTTACAGAATGTAATAGAAATACTGGTATTTGGAATACTCCTGAACCACCATATTGTGATATTGCACCATCACCACTTGAAACTCCCAGTATAACTCCTTCTGCAATTCTGAGGCCATCATATGAAGAGTTTTTAAGTCCATCAGAAACTCCTACACAATCACAAACTCCCAGTGCATCCAAATCTCCTCGTCCTCCTAAAGTTAAAGGTTCACGAGCACCAACGCAACCACCTAAACTCCGTGTAAGTCCTCTAAAATAATGACTCCTAAGTTTGGGTATGATGCTGATGGTGATATCCCTCCTTGTAGTATTATGTGGGATATGAAATCAGTTGAAAGTTGGGAAGACTATAAAAATAAAAAACATGGTGATAAAAGAAGAACATCTTGTAGTTGTAGACATTTTGAAGGAAAAGTACCATCTACACATAAATGTACTGTAATTAAAAATACAAAGGCTGGGTGTTTTTCCTGGTTTACCTCTTTATTCTTTCGTAAATAGAGGGGTGTGGGCGATTAATAAATAAATATATTACTTATGATAAGTATAATATTTATTTTTGTATAATTTTAATGGATCGCTGATAGATTTTAATTGCATATTTAGAATTAACTGTGCAGGTTCTTGATTCGTGTGCAACTGGTTTCTTAATCATCTCAATTAAGTTTTCAAAGCTTTTATTTGAAGGGCGATCTGATAATCCCAGTCTATACCACAATTTAATCCAGAAATTGGCTGAATTATTTGTTTCAAAGAATGTGTCCCTTGGTATAACTATACTATCTGCTTTCTCTGTTTTAGTAATAGGGCTTAGCCAATTGTTAAAGCTATTATCCCATTGCTTTTCAAGAAAGATAGTATGCTTAATATATTGTTCCAGGCCTGGTAGAATATTTTTATCAAAGGTTTGAATTCCAGGAATAAGATTATCTCTCATTTGACCTCTGCGTGACCAAGCTGGCGTTGAATCACACAAATGTGGAATCTCTGAAGAATCTGCAAATTGCAGAATGTCTTTTTTGTAAATCGATAGCATTGGTCTCAGAGTTGTAACACCTTGCTCTTCAGAAACGGATTTCATTCCAAACAGATTATCAAAATGGATTTGTTTAGACAGATTCTGGAAAATATTCTCAAAACAATCATCCAAATTATGTCCTAAAATTACTGGACAATTGAATGCACTGTAAAATGAAAAGCGGATTTTCCTAGTAATTTCCTCATATAAATTCCTGAGATTAGAATTTCGGATTCGTTTAATCTCAGTGATTTTTCGGATATATAATGAGACTCCTAATTTATTTGCATAGTCTCGAAGCAGATCACATTCCTGTTCACAGCAATCTCTATTGTTATAATTAATATGTAGAAGAATTAACTCCTTATTATTTGCTTTACAGTATTCATTAGTAATATATGCAGCAACCATTGAGTCAACTCCTCCAGAAATAGATACTGCAATTTTAGGATATGGTTTTAGGATTTCGGAAAAGGAGTCCATCAGGACTTTAAAAGTCCGAGTCCTATTAAAGTCCGAGTCTGGAATTTTAGGAGTCTGACATAATGTCTGAAAAGTCTCAGAGTGCAGATTATTCTCCATTTTTTCAGGAGTATATCCTCTAATATGTTTTAACTCGTGAACAGACCAAATAGTTGCATTTAGGAAACGGAGTAATAGAGGGCTAGGATTATTCTCAGCCATTTTAAGGACTTTTTTCAATGCTAACTCCTTTAGTGCCAATGAATTATTATGACGCAGAGTTAGCAGAATAAATGCTTTCTCCCATTCACTTGCTTCATCAAATTGTCCATTATGTAACATCTTTAAAGCTATATGTGTTGCAAATCTAAATGCATACTGCTTATTATTTGATTTAATATTAGGATTTGGATGTCTATATAGTTGATCATAATGAAGAATCATAGACATATTAATTCCTAGACAATCTTCATACATTGTGCCAATCATTGGCCATCCAATAATAGGAGAATGTGAAAACCAGAACTGTTTATTATTCTCCCAGAAATCTCGAATGTTTAATGGAATATAAATTGGTTCATTTGGCTGCTTGGAATAAATTAGTGGGTAAAAGTCTTGGAGTTGCTCCATTATGGTCTTTAAGTCCTCTTTTTGCTGTGAGGGGTGTATTTTATGACTTAAAGCCCTCATTTCAATTTTTTGTATCTGATACTACCCTTAAACTTCATTTTCCAGTTTATATAGTTGCCTCATAAATCCTGGATTAGGATCTACTTCTGGACGAAAATTTCGTAGGTACTCCAATGCATCATCACACATCATACCTTTTTCCAGCATTAGATATCCCAGTAGAAGTGTTGCACTTCGACTCACACCCGCCGCACAATGAATAAAAACTCGTTTATCTTCACGAACCGCTTCTTGAATAATAAAATGTACTTCGAACAAGTGTGAATAAATATCAAAGAATTGACAATCATCAATGACAAAACGATGCCATTCCATTCCTTCAAAATCAGGAGAGCCAATCATATCATCTTCATATTCCTCTTCAGTTAGTGCAGAAATAACTACATTAATATTATTGTCTTTAAATACATCTTCTCTTTCTAAGATTGCATATTTATTCCCAATAAAAATATTTGAAGTTACTTTTGAAATTTTAGCTGTATCCATCTTTACATGTATAATATCGTGTTGATCTTTTAGGTATTTTAATCTATTTTCAATTTTATTTAATTATTAGTAGATGTATTAGATGCAGTTGCCATTGCTTGCATAAATGCATTCATAAACTCTGGTGGAGGCATAGGAACTGTTACATATTGTTGCTGTTGCTCTTGTTGTAGTACTTGTTGTTGCCCTTGCGGCTGATATACTTGCTGATAATATAGTGGAATATATGCTTGTTGTAATTGCTGTTGTTGTTGACTATATTGTTGCAATTGTTGCCCTTGTGCAATTAATTGTTGCTCTAACACTGCATTCTGTTGAATTAACTGTTGATTCTTTTGATATTCTACCATATACTGTTGCTGAATTTCACTTAGAAGTTTATAATAATGCATCCAATTCCCATAAACCTTACTTAGTTCTGCATTATAATGTTCATAGCTAGACTGAATAGTACTTAGCTGATGTGACAATTTAATAATTTCATCTTTCTTTGTACTAATTTCTTCTGTATGTTCTTCTAGTGTTTTAATTTGAGATGCAATGCGTGTATTATTAGTATTAATTCCTTTCGATTGCTCTTTAATGGTTTGTTTCTGATTTTCAATTACTTCAGAGTTTGCCATAATCTCTTTTTGTTGCATTTTAATTGTACTTTCATATGCACTACTTAGTACTTTTGCATTCTTCTCATCTGTATTAGAAGTTGTAGCAGAAACTGCAGTATTAAACTCTTCTGCAGATGGTAAACAAGTAAAGATTTGTTGTACTGATTCAGATGGTTTTTCATATGTAAATGCTGCGGGCATAATTATTGGAGATCTAATTGCAAACTGCGATTTATCTGATGGACTAAATGATGGCTGCACAGGATCTGTTGGTGTTAGTTCAGGACGTTTAAGAATTTTAATAGGGACAATACCTGATTTTTTATTTAGCATTTCTTTCTGTTTATCTTGAATTTCTTTAATTGGAGATAAAGGGAAATATGGATGTTCTTTATATAGATCTGATTCATAGGAATCTTGTGTAATACTACTTGATTCACTAATTGCAGTCTTTTTAGAGTTACGTCGTCGACGCTTTTTCTTTTCTAATGCAGGCTGTTCAGTATGCATATCATATACCTCTTGAATATCTGCATTATTTGCATTTGATTTTACAATTTGCGCGTATGTAATTGATGACATTCTTTTCTTGGAAATCTGATATCTACTTGGATTAAGTTAAATAGTCCAAATTATACTTAGCTGAAATATAAAATCAATTTTTATCTGAATATATTCCGAAAAAAAATTGAAATACAGTTCATCCTAAATAATTGTTGTCCAATATTTACCTCCAAGATGGCAGCAATTAATAATCAACAACTTGATATTTCCAAGAAAATGGTTACTGTAGCAAATGAATATATTGATACACTACTTAGCAATACTAAAAATTATTTGAAACGTATATATGATATCCCTATTATGACACATATGTGTGACACAACACAGCTAATTGTTATTCCAATACCTGCAACTCTATATGATAACGATGATTATTGTAAAAACTTTGAAGATATTGTAAAAAGCGTATTTAATATGTTTGAACTACAAACTATTAACTTAGAATGGCATCGTTATAATTATTATTGTATTAATAATTATAGAAATAGATATTGGTCTATTAATGTAGCACATCATATTAGTTTCTGGGTTACACCTAATATTGGCTATCATAGAGATATTATTCTACCTATTAGAGAATTTCATCATACTTGGGATATTGATGAACACGATATATCATATACTAGCTATAAAGAGAACAAACGTTCAATCGATGAATACTTTAGCAATGAAATTAATATTGGAACTATTACTGTATGTTGTTACATTAAAGAAACTATTAGAACACCCCCTCCTAGTCCACGAAACTCTATCCTTTATAATTCTGAATCTGATTGTGATTCAACTTCTTGCGATTCTAATTCAACCGATAATGAAAATCAACCATAAAAAATATGTAAGAATCTATGGAGTTTAACTATTATTAATATACTTATTATAACTACTAAACATTATTTTTATTGTAATCCTTTCCAGAAATCATTTACATCCATATATGGAATTCCAAGACGTGTTGCAAATGTTTTATCTGAGGTCATATCTCCAACCATTAGACAGCTTTTAGGATTTAGTTTATAATCCACAATTGCTTTTACTCCCATTCCTGATTGCGGCTTTCTACAGAAACAGACTATTGGTGCTGATCTGTGTGAACAGTAATTAATTGGAAACTCCTCTTCAGAATATCCTAGGAGTTCTCTCACTCGGTTAAAACAGAGTTTTGCAATTTCCTCAGTAATTGTCCCTTTTGCAATCCCAGATTGATTTGAAACCCCTATTAATTTATAACCATCTGCTACATATTTATCCAGTTTTGCTCTCATTTCCTTGGCATCATATAGGAGTTCCACTTCATTAACATCTGTTGGATATTTATTTGGCAAATGTTCTGTTCTCCTCAAAGTCCCATCAATATCCAGAAATAAAGCCTTATTAACAAATCCTTGTTTCTCCTCCCATTTAATATCTCCTACTTTTTTAGTAATAAGTTTGTCAAAACCTTCAGTTATATTAGGTACTTCCAAATCATTTTTAGCTTTAAAGATTACAATAGGGGGATAAATATGCGCATCTTTTTTAGCAGCGATAGCTGTTTTGCCTGTCATATAAATTTCTCCAAACTTTGAATGCATTCTGTATAAATGGCGAATCTGACAATCTTCTGCTGTTGTATTCATATAATACCCGTGAACAGGTATATTCTTCTTTTTTGCAATATCAATAAACAACTTTCTAACGGCTTTAGTTAAATTAGTATTATCTAGGATCACTGTTTTGCCTTCATCTAGTTGTTTTTCTACAATATCTACCAATGATATAATAGTACCTCCCAGGATATCACGTGAAATTACTACTGCATTAGGAGTTGTAGTCCATAATGTTCTAGTATACTTGGATTTAGTTGAGGCTGGTAAACCTATCATAATAATTAAGTGTTGCGTGGACATCTTATTAATAATCTACTTGGAATAACTACTATCGTTAATTTAATTATAGGCGTGAATTATTTCAATTTTTTTTAATGACAGTAAAGTATAATATAATTAGTATAGCTATTATTACTATAATAATACTACATAATATTAGGCAAATATACCTTTTACAGCAATGTTTTTTATTATTTAATTCTTCTGCATTAGTTGATATTGTAATTAGCGTGTCAGTTTCTTCTTTTGATTTACTAGCCCTTTCCTCTTCAATTGTATATAAAGAATATTTATCATTATCCTCAAATACTGCAGTTATTTCATCTACTTTGCTATATTTAGGCATAGCTTTACTAAATCTCATTTAATTAATATTATTAATTACTATATATTATTTATAATAGCTTTAATATATGTAAATATCATTTACCTACTAAGAAATAAAATCACATTATATATTATATAATGAAATTAACTGTTGATAATAAACAAAGGTTAACTACTGCATTCTTATTTATATTAGAGTCCTATAAAATTATAATGGGAACATTTTTAACAATATTTGTACCTCAAGAATGTAATCAAGAAACATGTACGATACTCCAAAATATTCAAAATAATACTGTATTACACAGAATTGCCACTATTAGCAATTTAATAAGTTTTATTGTATTTATAGCCTTTTATAGTATTGAACTAAAAAGAGAAAATTGGTGTATTAAATATCTTGATATTGATGATAATAAAGCATCAAATAACCTTGATACTGAAATTGAATCCTATAAAGATATTAAAATTAATATGAACAAAATTAATAAACACTATAAAATTATTACTAGTATATGCATTGGTACACAAATTATTAATATTTCATTATCTGTTGCAGATATATTACATCAATTTAATGGTATTTCTACAATTACACCATTATTAAGTTATGTTATTTTGATTGCAATAAAATTAATTATGTCTTTCAATATAGCATATAGCTCATTAAAAGATGAAAGGGCATATAGCTCATTTATGAAAATATCTAAAACATATAATACAATTGATGATGATTTTAAACATAAAAATAATGTTTAATTGTATTAATAACTATACAATTATTGTGTAATACTATTAATACAAATTTGAGTTAAATATGCGCAAATAACTAGCCATACTCAACGCAAACTATTCAGTTATTCAAAGTATAATTCCAAGATGCTTAAGATGTTGACAGGTTCAAAGAAGGTGGCAGAAAAAAAGGCTGGCAAGTTTAACCAAGCTGGTATCCTTGCTAGTTTTGAACGCCAAGGATTTACTCCTGCAAAGAGACTCCTTGAAATTGTTGCTAACTCTATTGATGCTATTTATCGTGTTATTTCAACTGTTCCTCAATATCCTGGTAGGATTCTGTTTGAAATTCTAAAAGATACTATTAAAATTATTGATAATGGTTCTGGTATGGATGAATCTGATGCTGAAAATATGTGGGATGCTTTTCGTGAAAATAATTCCTCCTATAAATCACGTGGCGTTTCAGGACTCGGATCCAAACCTGCACTCGAAGGCCTCAGTTGTCGCACTGAAGTTAAAATCTTCACTCGTAAACTTGGCGGTGAATCTATCTGTATTATCATCCCTTGGGACAAAATCTATGAACAAATGGTATACACTGATATGATTACTATTCGCCCTATGACTAGTGATGAACAACATACTTTTATTAAGGAACGTGCTGATTATGATATGATTCATCAAGAAGCACAGGGTACAACCATTTGTATTAAGCGTAATAGTACTCTTGAAGATTTAATTGATGATAACTTTACAGATATTATGAAGTCTAATCTTATGAATCCTCTTGATAGAATCGATTGTATTTTCGGCAAAGAATCTAATGTTATTGACTTTTGCTATAAAAAGATTGGTAAAAAAGAACCTGTTAGTCTATTACTATATAATTATTTCGGACAAGATAATACTAATTACTATACAGCTGTAAACACTGAATATATTGAAGAATACTATAAAAAGAATGAACAACCACGCTTTATTTACACTAATACCTCTGATAATAAACGATATGAAATTAATATCCATAGCAGAAAGGGTAATGTACCACAATATAAGAAGAAAGCTGAACTAGCTTCAAGTACTTCTGGGTGGACCCTTGTAGGACGTTATGCAGTTACAACTGCACTTCTAAGTTGTAAAACAATATTTGATGTAGAAAATCCTATTGTTATTACTGCAAGTAAGCGTATCGATGAATATAGTAAACAATTCATTGGTGATACTAATAATAAGGAGGGTTGGAAATATATTTCAAAGTTGAAGATTGTACGTAATAATCAGTTGATTGGATATTGTGATATTCCTGATAAGGATGAGGGATCTTCTCGTGGTACTGCTAAGAGTATGTTTGATACATTAGTTCAGACTGAAATTGCATTTGATCCTGTTTCAACACACGATAATATTCAGGATAAAACAATTGGGATTCAACAGAATAAAAATCAGTTTGATGGTAAATCTGTCCCCATTAATCTTCTACGCCTTGTAAAACATATTCGTAATATTAAGGCTGAACAAATCTGGGAATACTTTGAATATATCCTTGAAGGTAATGATACAATCTCTGTAAATAGCGATGTTTCTGGTACAAATGATACTACCTCCATTACTGTAAGTACTATAACTACTAATAGTTCTACAAAAAAGAATAAGGTACAAGTGACTGCTACACCCTCTGTTACTCCAGTAACAACTACAGTAGAACACGTTACACCAAAGAGTAATAAAAAGAAGCCTAAAGTAGGGAGTGCTTCAAATATGCCTACTATGGTCAGTATTCAGGAAAATAGTGATGAAGATCGTAAATCATCATCAGATAAAGATGAAATCTTAAATACTGAAAATGTAGAACCTGTATCTGATATTGATTCTATTATTAGTGATGAAACACCAATTATCCCTACTCCTAAAAATGCAGTATTTGCTAGTGTATTTCTTGAAAAGATTGACCCTTTTAACTATTATACTAAGCAACAACTCCTAGATATTATTAATTCAATTGATTTTCCTTCAATTTAATTAATAATTTATTATAGACTATAACAAATATATTATTTTTGTTAACTGTATTATTTAAAAAGTAAATATAATAAAAATGATATAATAATTATTATAATAATATTACTTGCAGCCTTTTTTATTATTTCTTTTCTTTTTTCTTTTTCTTCTTGCATTTTTTTATTTATATCTTCATTACTAATTCCGCTAACAATTCCATCAATAATTATTACATGCTCTGAATATGTAGTCATTTAACTAAATATAGCGTTTAATTTATGTTTATATTGTGCATCTATATAGTAAAATGTCTAGCGAAGTAGTAATCAGCAAAGTAGAAGATTATACTACAAAGTCTCGCACAGAATTATTAGAACTCTGTAAACAAAAAGGACTACGAGGATATAGTTCCAAAGCTAAATCTGAATTAATTGAACTCCTCGATAATAAACATAATGTCCTAACTGCAGATGACTTTGTCAACCAGACTATGTTAACCTGTATCGGAAATAAACGGAAACTTGTGAAAAATATTTATAATATTGTCTGTGAAGTTGCTAAAGGACTCGGTAAGGAAAAACTCAATATATTCGATGGATTTGCTGGATCTACTGTTGTCTCAAGACAATTATCATTTATAGCAGATAATCTGTATAGTAATGATTTAGAGAAATACTCCTATTTTATGGCCAAATGTTTCCTGGAAACTCCTAGTCTGGAAAATCAGGAGAAAGTCCGTGCACATATCGACGCTATGAATCGGATTGCGGAGTCTGGTCCGAAAAATCCTGGAGTTATTTCCAAATTATATGCTCCCAAAAATACTCTCAATATACAAAAAGGAGAACGCTGTTTCTATACACGTGAAAATGCTTTAATAATTGATACTTTACGTAAGTACATCGATGAAAATGTAGAAAAGGAGTTGCAAGTCTATTGTTTGACACCGCTTCTAACTCGTGCATCAATCCACGCAAATACATCAGGAGTCTTTAAAGGTTTTCATAAAAAAGATGGAGTTGGACATTTTGGTGGCGCTGGAGAAAATGCACTCGAACGAATCACCGCAGAAATCCGCCTCGATTATCCTATATGGAATACTAAGTCTACATTCAAAGCGCATTGTTTTAATGGTGATATTAATCAACTAATTGAAGAATTACCCGCCGACATGGATTTAATCTATTTAGATCCCCCATATAATCAACATCCATATGGAAGCAACTATTTTATGTTAAATGTTATTATTGATAATGTTGAGCCAAAAGAATGCTCCAAAATCTCAGGTATACCTGATAACTGGAATAAATCCGCTTATAACTATACAGCAGCAGCTATAACTGCTATGGAGCACTTATTAGAAGTAGGAGTTAAAAAAGCTAAATATGTTTTATTATCTTATAATAATGAAGGGATAATAAGTGTAGAGGAATGGCAGAGAATGTTTACAAAATATAATGTTAAAACATTTACTACTACATATGATACCTATAAAGGTTCTAGAAATCTAATAAATAGAAATGATAAAGTGGTTGAGATAATGCATTTAATCTCTAAAAAGTAAGATATATTTTATTGGCCAACTTAAAGCCTCGCTATGAAAAATTTGAAATAGGAAATAATGCCAACTATATTACCCCCTCATTATATTCTTCAGCGTTATCCAAGAATGTCAAGTCAAACCTTCCAAGCACAGTTCTCACTAATTCACGACAATTGTCATTCATATGACAATCTTAAAAAAGTACGTCTGTTTTGCTATGACGTCCTAAGTGACGCTGATAAATGGCAATCTGAATTCCTTAAAAATAATTATATTCTTGATACACTAGTTGTTAATAGTGAAGTGTTTATACCTTCTATTAATGATAGAAACTTTCTAACTACACCCTTGAGTTTTACTCTTGATTTACATTCATATAAAGATTCCACATGTACCAATAAAATCTATAAACTACGTCACTATATTGCATATGTTGAACAAATTCTTCTACCACGTATTAATAACTATATTCATCGTTATGGTTGCAGAATGGAAATGACCTTTGCAGATATGTCACAATCATATGATATGCCACCAGTATCTAGAGATGATTCTCCTGATATCAATAAATATATTATGGGTGATGATGAGAATGAATATTATAGCAATGATATTTAAATAAAATATACTTTAATTAAGTATATAATTATATAATATACAAATATATTATAATTATATAAAAATTGAAATAATAGTAAATAGTATTTTTATTAGACAGTTATAACAAAATAATTTAAGATGCTATATTTTATCATTTCTCTATTTATTATTATTCCAAGAACTTATGCTACACATCAATGTGGCTGTCAGTATAATAAACCCTTTGTAGATAAATGGGCTTTGAAACCTGAAGAAATTATTGATTATGATTCACTCCCTGATGCAATTTACAATATTATGTTTGGTGATATGGGAGTTAGCCCTGGCTGTCCAGGCGCAACGACAGATGATGAATGCTTCTATATCCTAGGATGTAGTTGGTGTACTTGGAATAACTTGGGATGTATTTATAAAGATATTGCAGATCATCTTCCAATTGATGCATCAATTGATGAACTATGTAGATCTGCAGATGAGATTGTAGGTGAACCAAATGAAAAACAATTATTCTACTTTAATTACGGGCGCTATCCACCAGTTACAGTTACTGTGTAATTAAAGAAGGCCATATACAACTTTACAAGTATTACATACAATCTTAGAAAAAGGAGATACAACTAATTTTTCATTGCATTCAGGGCATTCATCGCCTTCTTGAATACCACCAATAATACGATGTTCCATTTGCGGCTCTTTTTCTTCCTTCGTTTGTTGTACTTGCTGCCCCTGTTCTGATAAAAGTGGCTGCGTCTCTGGAGAACTTAAAGAGCCTTGAGGGCTTAAAACCACCTCTGGCTTCTTTGTAAAATATTTATACGCCATAAATATACCTACTCCAACTGCAACTAATGCAATGTATGGTGCTAAACTTTTAAGAGTACTTAGTATAACATCTAGCATTATATTTCTTATATTAAGTTATAAATATATTTTAAGCTGAATCTTATAAAAAAATTGAAATTAATGTAAAATAATATATAATGTATCAAATATATATTATATCCCTTACATATCACACTTTATTCCAAGATGTCAAGCCAGATTCCTAATATGAATGCATTTTCCAAGATGATCCAAAAGTACAATAACAAGCTATGGAAACATAATAAAAAGTGGGAGAACTCATATTATAGCAATGAAGATGTAGTACATTCTAAGTATTCTGATATGTTTGTACACGAACGCAGTATGAATCTTGTTAAAGATTTATTTCTTAATGTATCTATTAAAAACCTACTTGGACAAGACTTCTGCAATCTACTTTGGAACTTCGTGGAACTATATGAAGAAATCAAAGATGAAAAGCTCAATGATAGTAACTTTGTATATCAAGGTAGTGTATATTCAGGATCTCCTAAAAGTGACTACAAAGACTATTATGAAAGTGTCTTGATTAAACTATATGATTCACCGCAATTTAATGCTATCTTGGATTTTATGAAGAGCAATAATATCCTATATCAGTATAAACTTCGAAATATCTGGGAAGATTATAATTCATTTAAAAACCCTGATTATCATAACAGTTATTATTGGTCTAAAATTGTATCTTATTTAAATCATTATAGTATCGATATAATTTGTCTAAATTATGCAAGAATTAAAATACTAATTGCAAATAAAGAAAAAGTTGACAATTCTAAACGTGAACTATTTAACTCTATTATGAAGAAACATTCACTTAATGCAGAAGATAAAGACTATGAGGAGTATTTAGCTTGGGATGCAAACAAAGCTTGCCATCTTGGCTCAATTAATCGCTATAAAAAAATGTCCATCTATGCAGCTATGATGTCTTAATAATGCTTACCCGTTACACTATACATCATAATTATATACTAAAATATACTTGTCATAAGTAAAAATATTATTTTTATTCGTTTATCAATAAATATGTTTAATGCAAAATTTGACTCTGCAATATACCTTATATATTTCTCAGGAATAACTATGTCAACTATGGAAAATACTATCCAAGAACCTGAACTATCTACTAGTGAGATTGAACTTCTAAATACACCCGTTAAAGATTTAATTAATACACTTTCTGCTACTCCCAAAAAACGAGGAAGAAAATCTAAAAATGATAATACAGATGAATCTGAAGTTAAAGAAAAAAAGGTTAAAGAAAAGAAAGTAAAACCTCCTAAGAATTTCGGATTTATTGTACCTTCAACACGTGATAGGGAATATAGTGCCACTAGATTCTGTAAATATATCTTTGATATTATTAAAGAATCTAAACCTGAACTTCTAAGCGTACCTGCAGTTGTTACCGCATATAATGAACTATTTACATATATGTCTAATTCATTTGATTCACTTGTAACATATCTCCCATCTAAAGCAAATCGCTATAATTCATATAAATTTACTAGAGCTGCTATATATAACTCTTATAATCCTATATATCACTCTTATAATGATATATCTGGTATTTATGGTACATTTAAAGATGCATATTTAATTACTAGTAATCATTATAATAGTCAAGCTATATATAAAGATCGTATTGCAAAATGCAGACAACAAATTGAAGAACTAACTGCATTATGGAGTAAACTTTACAATCTTACCTACCCTGAAATGTCTGAATATCTTATTAGAGAAAACGCTAAACTTCAGCTGAAAATTAACGAAGAATCTCTTAAAAAGGAAATTACTTCTTATAAACAAACCATTGTTGCACTTGGAAAGCAAGTAGAAGATATTAATAAACAAATTGAGAGCTACAAATCTAAACTTGAACAGAAAGAAGCTGCATTTGCTAAACTTATGATTGAAGCCAGAAAAAATACATCTTAATTACTCAAATGCACCCGTCTCTGGATTATATCTATAATCTTCCTCTTCATTATCATCTTCTTTATTATGTACTGCTTCATTATATACACCTACATCATCTTCTGAATAATACCCATCATTATAGTCATAATCATTATACTCATACTCATCTTCATTTGATGGCTCATTGTATAAATTATAATATGTATTATAATATTCATTATTATCACCACTATATAATCTTTTATTAATATGATCTTCAATATTTTTATTCATTCTTGCCTTTATTTCTGCAATTGACGCCTTTACCTCATTAATATGTTTATAGACTTCTGGGATTGTTTCACGAATTTCATCAATCTGCTTCTTTCTAAATGAATGGGTCCAATTATATAGCCATTTTTTATTACTATAATGATCTAGTGAATTATTTAGATAATCTATATAAAAATATAAATTACTTAGATCCCAATTTAAATTTCTTAGAACCTCCTTATCGGATTTCTTTACATATGGTGTCGAAGACATCTTAATTTATTATGTTAAAATACACAACTTATTATATTATATATTACTATAATGTTTTAAGTGGTTTATATTATAATAATAACTTAAACTATAATTGACTATTATTAATTAACTAGATTATATAATGCAATTTAATACAAATGCAATATACTATCCTACTACATATCATACATTAAATAATGAAGAAATTAATATAATTATACAGAAAATATATAATACTTTACATATTAATGGTAAAGAAATACCTCAAATTGTTAATCTACTTAATAATACTTCACAAAATGCTGTTGAAGATTTTATTAATAATATTGCACATATATTCTGGTTTGAAATAAATGAGAAAGAATTATTTTATATTAATTCACTTGAACCTATTATAATTAAAAAAATTATTAATAATAGCTATTGTAGTATGTTCTGTAAATTAAATTCAGGGCATTATCTATTCTATAGTAATCTTCCCTCTAATGTTTTCCCATATACTGTAGTTATTTCTAGTAATTATAATGAAGTATATAATAATATACCTTTAGAGTATTCTTCAGTTTATCATTAAACGAACCTAAAATATTAATACTATTTATTATATAATGGATACCTTTACAGATAATTATTCACCAGTTGATTATATCTATAATCCACCTACACAGAATTTACCTTCTAATGTAGATCCTAAAGTTAATATGTTATACATTATTGCACAACATTCTTTGCAATTTTCAAATGACAATAATATTACATCTATTAATAATTTAATTGATTGGATTAAACATAATTTACCACTACTTGATGAAATTAAAAATCACCCGCAATATAATGAATGGATGAATGCAATTCATCACGCAAATATTCCCATTAATGATGGAATGTTTCTATCAAGATATTTTCTCTTTAAATATTATGACTACAGAGTTTAAGGAAGATAATATACAACTATATAGTGTGCAATTAAATATAAAATGCAAAGTAAAGAATATTATATTAATATTCTAAGAGGCGTATTTGTTCAACAAATTGACATTCCCAATGATTACTTGGCAGATAATGATATTATGCGATGTATTTATAATTTTAAATGGGCTATAACCCAACAGAATATTGTATCTGGATGGTCAACTTTAACTAAGAACATTACTGTATATGATTAATATTTATTGCAAAATTTGAAATTGATTGCTTTTATGACTTAAAGTTACTAACTGTTATTTATTTAGTCAGTCCAAGAAGCTATTTAAAGATGTCCAAGAAATACACCCCTAGTTTCCTTAGAGAAAATGTTGCAAATGCAACAACTACCACAACTGCAACTGCAGCAGCTACAAATGAACCTGTCACACAATCACGATTTGCTGGAGGAGGAGTTGTTACAAGCAATAAGTTTTCCGCACTATCTGATGATTTTCCTTCTATTAATTCTAATAAACCCTCCACACAGAATGCATCTGTAACTGCAAAACCATCTACTCTTGCTGCTGCAACTCTTGCATCTATTACATCATCTCAACCAAATACTGGTAAAAAGAGCTACGCTTCAAAGTTTAGTGAAAACTCAAAAGGGGCTGGAGGATATTCTAAACCTGCTCCTAAACCTGAACCAAAAGTTGATGTTAGTTCTGAATCAGATTTCCCTACACTTGGTGCACCATCTGTTATTCGTAAAAATGCTTCAAATAGTTCTCTAGCATCTACATCAAGTGCAACGGGTACTGCAGTAGCTGCTACAACAAGTAAGTATTCTGATTTTGCTAAAAGTTGGGCACAAAAGATTAAAGAAGAAGAAGAGGCTGCCGCTGCAGAAGCTGAACGTAAACGTAAAGAACAAGAAGAATATAATTCTCTACGCAGTATGATTAAAATGCCTGGATTTAAACATAAGAAAAATGATAATTATGTATCTCCTGATGATATTGAAGATGATGATGAATATCACAATGCTACAGATGATTATCTAGGCGGTAATGATGACGATGATTATCACGTACCTTCTGGAGATGAAGAAGAAGATGAAGAAGAGTTTGATGATGAAAATGCTGATGAACAACCTGTAGATGATTACTGGCATTAAACATAATTAATATTACTTCTTATATCATATATAATTAATAAAAATAATAGTTTATATACATATACTTATATTTTTATTGTATTTTATTTATTCTACTTTTAACAAGTACTAGTTGAGTTAATAATTACATTCATATTATTCCATAATGTTGCATCTTTCCAGCAGTATGTAGAACCTCCACGAGTTTTTTGTGTTGTTACACGATTCATATCCCCATAACATACCAATGGACTAACACCTAGCCCCCATTTACTATGATCATCATATTCTACAAAGCTATTCCCATCTCCAAAATTAACAGATTTAATATCAAGAGTCCTAAAATTAACATCTGGTGGACAATATGAACCCTCCAATTCTCCATGCACCCATGATTCTACTCTCATTTCTGTTCCAAAATACTCCGCAATACAATCTGACCAAATATCAATCTCATCCGAAGATGTCTTTACAAACATTACATATTTATTATCAATTAATTCTGTACTACACACAATAGTTGCATTTAACTCTTGAATATTGTCTTTCTGAATATCATTTGTGCAAAGGCCAGCAGTATTACAAGATTCCTCATATACCAATGGAACCTCTGCCGCCAAAGTGCTAAAGATTTGTTCCAGAGAACTTAAAGAAATCTCCATACAACTCATCGATTGTCCATAGTCCCACGCATTCTCCAATAATCCCATATACTCCGAATCCGTTTTTGGACCCACTGGAAACTTTGGAATAGAATGCGTCACTAATACCGCTGAGTTTATATCCCACATCCATACTCCCTTTGAATGCCCCACTGTAAAATTATACTCCTCTTGAAATGGTGGTTCATCATTATATAACTTATAATTAATATCACTATTCCATAACTGCTTCATTGTATGCGCTAATGCACCAACTGTTGTATCATTTAAAGAATGAGGGCTTAATGATAGCTCATTATTAATATCATAATAATAGTACTTGGTACCTCTTGGAAGTTTTAGAATAGACCAGTTAGACACATTGTCTCCTGATTCATCCTTACAGGATAGTGCATTAATATAAGATAACACACACCCTAGCAAAATAGCTCCAGAAAATAATTTCATTTCCTAATCTCGCTCTCGGAATTATTATTTAGTTATCATTTACTATTTATTTCGAGTATATTCAATTTTTATCGTATTACATATTAAGAATGGCACATTGCAATGATTTTATTAGCCGATCATTAATTAATGATAATGATTCTAAAGTAGATATCTTTGATGAAATGGATTTCCTTCATAAATTAATGGAAGAAGAAGACTTTAATAACTTATCCAATAACAACAGACCCCCTACACCTATTGTCCCTTGCAATACACCCGTTAATATTAATCCTTCTTGTGATAAGAAAGAAAATAATAGTTATATTCCACGAATTATTACATCACGAGTGATTGATTCTGAAGATTATATGGATAATGTATCATACACTAATCAGACTATCATAACAGAAGAAACTTTCAAACATCCTCCTAAATCATCTAAAGATGCATACAATGTATGGAAAGATGCTAATTTGCCTAAATATGCCTCTAAATTACTAATTGAATCAGAACTGACTAAATGGGCTATTCAAAATGCCTTCATTAATTCTACTTGTAACCCAGATACTTCTGAATGGATTATTACTTGGAAAACTAAATCTGGTGTCAGTTGTACAAGTAAATTTACTACTTTTATAAAATGGATGCTATGTGCTTGTTCCAGACAAAGTCAAGTTTAGATAACGTATTTTACATTTTATAGAATCCCATTGCCATTTGATCCATTAATGCTAATTGTTTTTCTATTTTATCCTGTTTACTCTCATCTTTTACCTTCTTTTGCTTTAGAGATCCTACATTTGCAGGTAATGGCTTATTAGGAATTGGATATGCTAATACCTCCTTAAAAAATGCTGGCGCTTGATTTATTGCACGCTGTAAAGACACATTATCCGTTACCAGCGATGGTGCTGCTGGAACTTTCCACCTTGGAACATCCGTTAGAAGTTGAATCATTATTCCTATTGTATCCAGTTTTCTCCGTTGTGAAATCCGAAAGTCTGTTGATCTGTAAATATCCAGAAGCGCTTGAAACTCCTCATGCATTCTCATCATACCTTTTTCAGCAAACTCCTTGTAAACCTCTGCTAAGATATTTATTATATAAAATCCTACAGATGTTTTCTGTTTATTATTAAATTGTGGCGGGCCTCTCTCTGCAGTTGACAGGCCTGCTCCATATTTTTTCTTAAATAATGCATCTTCTTCTTGTAACCATTTAACCCAAAATAATGCTCTCTCTGTTGCACCTTCTGTTATCGCATACACCATTTCATTTCCAGCATGTAACATTTGTTGTAAATCAGATGATCTCTGCCAGACTTTTCTAACCGCCATTTTATCAGTTGATCTTAGAATTGATCGTAACCACTCTTCATTATCGTGTGTATCTGGCGGAACAGTAGGCATTTTAGGTTTAGCCTTTTTAGGACAAGCCTGTAATATTAGGACTAACTCTGAGACTTTTTGCTGGACATCTGCATTCTGACAAAATAAATTAAATGAGAGCTTGACGGATATTTCATTTAACTCTCGGAATTTTCGGAATAAATAATGGAAAATTCTCGGACTTGCTACGCCAACGTGATCAAAAGCATATTCAAAGCAGAGTTTCTGCCAGAGTTCTAATCCACCTGATGTTATCATATCCGCCGTAAAATGTAGGAGTTTACCTGATGAAACTGCACCAGCTTCTCCTAAACATTGCGTAAAACTACGAGCTAAATCTTTTAAGAGATATCCTTTTCTGGAAATGATTTCTTCCTCTTTGTCATAATCATCATCTACGTAATCCATTATAGATAATTTAGATATTATTTTTTATATTCTGTAAATAGTATGAATATTAAAGTTGAAGAAAAAATAATTTTATTAAATTTAATCTATATAGATCTCCAAGTAATAATATTAAATTTATAAAAAATAAAACTATTAATATAAATACTAAACGTCTGTATACTACTGCTGAAATTAAACTTAAAAATAAAATAGAAAATATTGAATTAATTAAGTATTTTAAAGATAAAAAATATTCATTAGATGAAATTGCTTATTTATCAATAATAATGAATAATATTAAATACTTATATTCAAGAAAAAATTATGAAAGAAAATTATTCACATTTATATCTTATAATAATATTAATAATAATTTAATTAATACTAATTCTCCTAATATTAATAAGTATAAAAATAACAGAATTGAAGGCATTGTATTAAGAAAAGGTTACGGTAAGAAATTACTATTATATATTGAACAATATTTAAAAACTAAAGGGATTAAATGTTTAATTTTATTGCCATCAGATGAAAAATTAATTAACTATTATTTAAAATTGCAATATAAAATAACTGCAATTAAAGATAATAATACACCTTATATGTATAAAGAATTATAATGCATATATCAGAAATATTTGACGATTATTCAAAAATACAACAAGAATTATCAGATAATAGTAAAATATATATTAAAATATATTTATATTTATGGTCTATTAAAATTTTACAATTATTTTATTCTAATAAATTAAAAAATAAAATATTTTATAATGATATTTCTCCTATAATTAATACAGATTATGATGATTTTTATTATGATTTCTTTTCTAAAAGTTTTTCAGAATTAAATGATATTAAACGAGAATTATTGACAACTGTAATACCTAGTATATATCCAAGAAAAATTAAAATAAATACTATTTTACCTATGAATAGTCATTGCCCCATATTATTATATAATAGCAATTTAAATTACATATATATTATTTTTAATATATCTGACAATCAATATGGAATACTTGATTGTATTACTGGCAATATACTAGAAATAATTTGTAGTGATAACAATGATTTTCATAGTAAGATAAATAATATTATTAATTTTAGTATAATTGAAAATATATACTTTTGTACATATGTATTTACTACAAATTCTAATTCATTAATTCAAACAAATTATAATATATCTAATAATATTTATTATTATGTACTCAACGATACTTATTAGAAACTCTGCGTGTTCCATTTGCTCTCGGAATTAATCCCTTTGCTTTTAATGATGATCTCATAGTAAATCCTATTGACTTCCCCTGTTTCCACATCTTTAGATATTTCTTATCTTTCTTAGTTGCACGATAACCACCAGTTACCTTTTTTGGCATTAAACTATACATATTCTTTGCAACATTCCCCATTGCACATCCACAGTTACCGCCTTTTGCACCGCCTTTTGCTATACCCATAGTCTTAAAAGATTCTGGTAACGGGAGTTTTAATATAGGCTGATTAGTACAACCACAAGCACCAGCAGTACCTTTATATTTTTTAATTGTTTTTCTAGACATTCTAATTTAATAATATATTATTTCTATTATATTATTAAATGCAAGGGTCTGGCGAAGGAAGTCGTAGACGCACTTTAAAGAAAGATAAATTATGGCCACTTAAATACTATCGAGGCCTTACCAAAAAACAAGCCCTTACACGCAAAGCTGAAATCTCTAAATTTGGCAAAATGCACTGGCGTAATCCTAAAGCTTACGTTGGATTTAAAACAGATAAATACGCTAAAACTAAAAGAAAAAGCTCATATACGGCCCAATGGGATCGCCTATTTCCTGATGCAAAAAGTTTAGAAGAACGATCAAAAGTCACTGGTGTTCCAAAAAAATACTTATTGCAAGTATATAATCGTGGAATGGCTGCGTGGCGTACTGGTCATAGAATCGGGCAAAATCCTCAGTCTTGGTCATACCCACGTGTGTCGTCCTATTTATTATGTGGCAAGACCCACTATACTGCTGATGCAGATCAAGTAAGGGCTGCAAAAAAAGAATCTGCTAAAGCAAGAAAATGGTTTAAACGATGTAAAACTAGTAAGGCAACTAAAATTTAAGCCTATATTGATGTTATTATATAACTAATTGCTGTCATAATAAAAGTAGGGTTAAATGATGTAGATACAGTTGTTGTTATATAACATTGTATATATTTGTATGTATTTGTAAAATGCGTATTTATATCTAATATAGTATTAAATTCAGGCATTACACGTTGAATACTAGTACTACTACCACTAGTCTGGGCCCACCAAGTAAAAGATGGTGTACTTTGTAGCGAATTTGCGGTTGATATAGGATCATCATAACATTTAAAATAATATATACTACTATATGATGAATTTCCAAGATTTAAAAATGGTTTAATTGATATATTAATTTTTGTTGTTGTTGGTGTTATTAATGATGATAAATCTATCCTACTTTCAGTAGTATTTGTAGTATCATATAATAATGGGAAATCTATATATCCAGTAGATATTCCTGCTGGTGGTGTTTGACCTGAGTATGGTGGGGAACGATTTATTCGATATGAATTTTGCATTGATTGCGGTACAACTAATGCACCTGATATCATTGAGATATTAAAAGTCGCTTCATTTATTGTAGTATTTGCAGTATTTGATGAACCTAATGCTTCAATTTTAAAATAATCATTTGCTGCGCAAGTAAGATAAATTGGATATGTTATAGCTAATCTAAATGCACCTGTTGTAGGAGATCTTATTTGTTCAGTTCTTATTAAAGTATCATTTTGATATAAATATAATGTATAAGCACTATTTGTTGTAGTTGAAATATTAAGATATGCACTAATAGTATAATAACCAGCAGTACTAACTGTAATATTGCCTGTTGTAGTATTTAATGTTATTCCATTTTCTGGAATATTATTTGTTACAGATGCAGCATTTAAAAATGGATTTACTGAAGAAATAGTTACACCAATAGTAGTTAATGGTATCCCAGTTACAGTATAACTTGCATAATTAATTGCTGTAGTGCTTCCACCTCCACCTCCACCTCCACCTCCACCTGATCCTGCTGGGCCTGCTGGGCCCATTGGGCCTGTAAATCCTTGAGGGCCTGCTATACCATCTAAACCTCTCTCTCCTGTTGGACCTTGTGGCCCTGCCACACCATCTAATCCTCTTTCTCCTTTTTCACCAGTTGGACCTTGAACTTTTGATACACGTTTAATTATTAATTCTGCACTTGTTATAGTTATCCCTGTTTGTTCAGCCCCTACATATGCAGGTAATGATGCTTCAATATATAATACATCATTAATATTAATATTAGCTAGAGATAAAAATGTAACTTCATTATGTGTTCTTACTGTACTTGCAAATCCTGTTGTAGTTTGTGAACTAAATGATGAATTATGTAATATATTTTTATTATATGTATTCATTATTGTCTGATTTTTATATATATCAATTTGTATTTTCTTTGGTGTTGAAGCACCTGATAGTGGATTATGTAATGACCCTGTTACACTAACTGATATATTTAATTCATAAACACCTTCTTCTTCAAATGTCATATTACCTGATGCATCATATGTTATACCATTAGGTGTTAATATGTTAACTAGAGGAGCTGTACCGTCTTGAAATAATCTTATATTATTTGGTAATGCAACTGGTATTACAAATGAATTAGGGTTCTGTATATTTAAATAAATATCTGTACCAGCTGCTGCACCTGGTGCCTTTGGACCTTGTGGCCCTGTTGGGCCTGTATCACCTACCCCTGGACCCATTGGACCAATTTCTCCTTTCGGCCCAGTTGGACCTGTATCACCTACCCCTGGACCCATTGGACCCATTTCCCCTTTTGATCCAGTAAATCCTTGAGGGCCTATTGCACCAGTATATCCAGTAAAACCTTGCATTCCTATTGATCCTGTAAACCCTTGAGGGCCCTGTGAACCAGTTACCCCTGTTGCCCCAGTAAATCCTCTTTCACCTGTTGGCCCCATAAAATCCTCATTTGCATACGTATCAGGATATGTTAATACAACTTTATCTCCTAGATACAACTTATTCTTTTCAGATGAATACCACATACAAGTATCTCTAAAGTTTTCTCCTGGATTTACTGGATTCTGTAATGTAGGCTCAAATGTAACTCCTAATGGATCTACTACTCCTGATATTGAAAGCTGACCATCAATTACAAACTCATTTTTTAATCCTGATAATAATACTTTAAACAATGACTCGCCACCTATCTCACCTGTTGAACTCTTAAATAATATTGATCCTGTTGGGATATTATCTCCTAATAAGGATCCTGGCGAACTTAATGTTAATCCCTCATATCTCCAAAATGAAATACGAGGTGGATTTGTACCATTTACTTCAGGATTTGATCCATAGATTGTTAGAATCCCTGCATCTCTATCAAAAATATATTGTGATGGTACTATTTCAATCCATGTACTACCAACTTTCTTTTCTACTATAATATTATATTCATTTCCAGATTCTGCCATTTTTGGTGCTATTGCATTCTTTAATATATTTGCTTGTCTATTATTGAAATAAAATGATTGCCCAGGATTTTGTGGAACAGATGTTAGGAGAATCTTTGAATAATATACTATATGACAATAATCTTTCCAGACATTTCTTGTACCGCCTGCAAAGCTAGAAGGTGTAAAATTAGTTGATGTTTGCCCTTTATCTATTGTATTCTTTGTATCAGGCACCCCTGATGTAGGAACAATCTGTGTAGCAATTCTGTTTGAGAATATAAATGATGATGCATTCTCTGGATATTCGACTTCAACTCCTGCACTCGTTTTTGTATTTGCAACTCCTAAATATTTCTTAAATAATGTTGTCAACTGCTCTGTACTACTTATATCTGTATTTGGTGCAGTGCCTGATATTGACCCTACTGTAACTTGCCCTGGATCATCTGGTACAGGAGGACATTCTGCTAATGTTACCACTGTTTTCTGATCACTATATGTAGTTATATTATTTTGTGTTGTAGTAAATGCCCTTACATAATATATTGTTGATCCTAATAATCCTGTAATAGTATACCCATATTCACCTATTAAACTACCTGATACTTCATACTTAGTATTAAGTATAGTTGGTAAAAATTCAGTACTCCATACAAAACCATATTTAGTTATAGTATCATCTCCTTCAGATACTATTACACCACTTATATCAAATTGTACATCTGTTATATTATATGGTTCTAATATATTAATTGTTGGGGCAATTACATTCGGTACCAATGTTGTTACTGCAACTGTATTTGCATATTGTGTTCCAACACCATTCTTAGCATATGCTCTAATAAAATACGTTGTATTTGGATTTAATCCTGTTATTGTTGCACTATATGGCCCTATAATCCCAGTAGTTGTTGTATTTGATATTTTTGTTATTGATGGTGATATTGGTTCTACTGTATTTGCTTGAATAGCACTATAAATTAACCCATACTCTGTAATAGTATCTCCTCCATCAGATATTACATTTCCTCCAATTGTTATTGTTGATACAGTTCGTGCTTGATACGATGTTGTTATTAAATTTGGCACAGTATCTTGTATTTGAACTGCATCGGTTGTAATAATTACTTCATTACCAAATCCTGTTTGTTCTTCATTCTGTGCATAAGCTCTAACATAATATGTAGTTAATGGTAGTAGATTTGTTATAATTGTTGTAAATACTCCAAAAATATCTCCAGTTAATTCTTTCTTTAAAATACCATCACCTGTTAGGCTTGGAGTTACTATTGTTGATGTACTATATATTATACCATATTTCTGAATAGTACCATTGCCTTTTGATGTAATATTACCGCCAATTTCAATGGAACTGGATGATTTTGTGATAACATTTGATGTAGTAAGTACTGGTGGTACATAGACAATTGGTGCAAAGTTTGTAATTACTGTTCGTAGCTGACCATATCCTGTAAAATTAGAACTATTTGTAGCATAAGCTCTTACATAATAAATTGTATTAGGAATTAATCCTATTAATGTTTCAGTAAAATCAGATAGTGCTCCTGAATTAACTGTCTTTGATGAAGTTAAACTTGTAATATCTGGTGCAGGGGATTCTATTGTACTATATACTAAACCATATGTAGTTACTACTGCATTACCAGTATTACTAATTATACCACCTATAGTTATTGAGTTTGAAGTTTTTGATATTAATTGTTTAGTTGTTAAAGTAGGATTAGTAGGATCAGATGTAGCTGCTGTTACAGCCTCTGTATAAATATAAGATCCAATACCTGTACCCTTTAGAGTTACTTCACGTGTTTTATATGATTCACCCACATTTAAAAATATTCCTAAATTAGCACCTAAGCCTGATTGTGTATAATATACATTTTCTGCAAATAATGTTAGAGTAATATTATCAATAGGTAAATAATAATTTTTACCAAATATAGTTGTGAATGTTTGCCCTCTACTAATTATAAGATAAATTACTTCAGTAGTATTTGTATCTCCATATTGTAATGATAAATCATTTGTTAATAATCCTTTTATATCATTATATGTTAATATAATACTATTTCCTCCATGACCTGATATTAATGCATTAATATAATGATTTGTTAATATATTAATAGCACTAATTAAAACTACTACACTATTTTTTTTAATTTGACTATCAGATGTTGATGTTAATACTCTATACTGATATAAATTGTATAACGGGTGTGTATTATTATTAATTATTGCTTCAATACTAGCAATATAATTTCCACCTGTATATGGTGATTGCACAATTATAGATGATTCTGTAATATTATTCGATGATGATATTACTCCTTTTGTATTAGCATCTATTGTAATTGAACCATTATAAGATAATACAAAACAATTTGTAATAGTACCATTAGTAGTTGATTCTGCAGCTATATATCCAAATACATCTGAAGTTATTGTAAAATAAGAATATTGATTATATATTGCACAATTATTTATAGTATAATTATCTATAGTACCAAATAGTAATCCTATTTTAGTTTTTGTAGTTGTTATATCATATAAGGATTCTCCTACTAAATTTAATGTATATGGCGAAGTATATCCACAATTACTTATATTTGTTCCAGATAGTGTACCTATTAATAGACCAATTATAGCATAACGTTGATTTTTTGTTAATGATATACTTGTTGCATGTGTAAATACATTACTTATTGTATCATTATATGATTGTCCTGATATTGTACCAAAATATGTTGTACTTGTTATACCTAATATTGAACGTACATATACATTTGTTATTGTTGATGATATAGAATATCCGCATATACATCCTACTGAATTATATTTATCAGTTAATGATGTAAGTTGTAAATTTATGGATTTTTGATTGCTATAATCATTTATTGCAATATTTTGAATTGTTGTCCCATTTGAATACCCTATTAATCCACCATAAATTACTATCGCTTTACTACTAATATTATAGAACATATTATTACTATTAAATATAGTTATATTATTAATATTATTAGTACCAGTAGCATATCCTATTAATCCACCAATATATACATTTACTGATTCTAAATTATTTTGTCCAAAACTATAGTTATTCATAGTTGTATATGTACATTGTGAAATAATTAGATTATTATTTGTATATCCTACTATATCACCATAATATATATTTGTAGCAGATGTTAAATTATATGCTACAGTTCTATTTGTTTCACTAGTAATATTACAATTACTTATAGTTGTATTACTACAATTAACATAACCTATTACACCACCTGTATATATATTTAATGCTTGCCCTGTTACACTTATATTATATAATGAAAAATTACAACCTGTTATTGTAATATTTGATCCAAATAAATAATTTACTAAACACCCTATTGCAATATTATCAGATACTGATGTACCATTAATATTATTTGAATATGACTGCTGTATTCTAATATTTTGTATTAAAGATTCTGAACTATTAATATAACCAAACATACTTGAAGCACTTATAGTATTACCACTTCCATCAAATGATCCTGAAAATGGAACTATTTGTGTTCCAATAGACCCTGTAACTGTTAAATTATTTATTGCTAATTTATAATTTTTTCCTAATATTACAGGGTCTGTACTTGCTATGAGGGTATTTAATTCTGCTTGTGATGTTATTAATTCAGGTGGATCTGTTAAACCTAAAATATACGTATAGTTAGCGATCTCACTTGTAAAATAAATATTAGTTATATCCACTGCATGACTTTCTAACACCCAGTTACCATCATTACCAGTTATATCTGTAGAATATCTGACAACTATTCCAGTTTCTTCTTCTAACTGGCAAAATTGGTTGTGTTTTTTTACTAAACAAGTAATTAAATCAACAATTCCTATTTTGGGACAAACTCCTTTTAAATACTTTATAAAATTATATAATGTGTCTGAAAATACTTTACCAGACTTAGGATATTCTGGAAAAACTCCTATTTCCCCTCCATTAATTCTCTGTAATTCATCTGCTGTAAATTCTCCAATTGGAACTCTGTTTCCTGTATTATCATATATTATACCTATCGACTCTATATTACATATAGCTTCATCTGAATTTTCATAACAATTCTTTACATCTTCAAACAGTAATTTTAATTCAGCCTCTGTACTATAACTTGTTACATCTATTATAAGTGCATCTTGTACTAATGCATTGTATAATATATATGGGTCTTTAATATTATCATGAATTAAAATAATTTTTGAATACATTATATCTATTGATAATTATATAAATATTTATCTTATATTTACACAATTATTTATATTAATTAGTATTAAATTATATTTTTTAACTATATACATTATACATTAAGAACTAAATGTTGCGGTACATCTAACTCCTGTAAATGCTATGTCTACATCCATCGGAAGTCCTACAACTGCATAAATATATACATTTGCAGATGATCCCAATTGAAATGTTGGCGTTGTTACATTATATTCAATTGATTTTGTTGTTGTTCCTGTTATGGTAATTTTATTTCTTGTTTGAACTCCTCCTAGGATACCAGCATAACTTCTTACTCCCATATATTTACCAAAGTTGGATTGTTCATTTGAAGAATTTGCATCGACCCACACAGTCGATATGCCTCCACCTGCATTCTGCGTATTCTCCACATCCGATGGATTTCCTGTACCACCACTATCTGCTTGATTTTCAATTCTATAATAAAACTTCATTTCCTTACTTGATCCAAGTAGAATTTTAGGAGTAGTTGAATCCTGCTGAAGAGATGCAATTGCATTTCCTACAAGGCCTTGTATTGAGAATACTAAATTAGACATTTCTCCTGATTGGAGTTTCCATCTGAATCCTACCCATCTAAATCCTGTTGCTGAAATCTGACTATAATCTAATCCTGATCCATAATTCTGATAACCACCCTGAATACCTGTATAGGATTTTGTTATAAATCTTCCTCCTAGCAATTGTAAATCATTACATCCTTCTGTACCTACTATAGTATTTATAGCTTTTGTATCATCATATGTATTACGGAATTGTAAATATGTTGCTATAAAATCTGTGCGCCCTGCTTGAATTACTGGTTCAGAATATGCAGCGGTACTTGTCTTAATTCTTTCTCCTGCTGTTAAACCATTAGGAGTCTGATTTACTCCAAATCCGTTTTTTAAATCCTTTGAAGGTTTATCTAAAATTATATTTATTATTTTACTTAGTTGCCCTGTATTATTTGTTTTATTAATATTTGTTGCAACAACTGTTATTTGTGGTTGGTATCTATATGTTGCATCTGCCTGCCCAGGAGTTATTGTTAATCCTGATGTTAAAAATGTATTAGCTTCAGTACCAACTCCTTGGAATGTTGTTAATAAATTCTGGTTTTCGGAGTTTGCAAATGAATATGTTAGGAGTTTCTGAGCATGGAAATATCGGACTACATTCAGAGTCTGAACATTTGAGACGGACAAACTCCAATTTCCAGGACATATCGAAACTCCTGAAACGGATTCCTTCACAGAGTTATCCGTTATTTGATAATCTGTTACAACAGGTGCTGTATTTATTGGTAAATTATCTACTAGGAATTGAATATTACGAGTATATGTTGTAGGACTTCCAGTAAAACTCTGAGTAAATTTCAGAGTCTGAACTGTTAACCCTGCTGTCTGATTGCCTATTTGTGCCTTAAAGTCTGATTGCCAATAGAATCCTGAATCTCCTGCACTATATGGATCTAAAACTGTACTATTTGTAGTTATTATAACTTTACCATCTGCACCATTAGTTACTGTATTTGTTCCACCATTTGATAAGGTAAATGTAATTTCAGAGTTATTACTATCAGATGTCCCATCATTTACTACTGCTGCTACTTTTGCACCAGTTATATCAGGCCCTGTTGTTACAAATATAGGGTTTATGACTAATGAAGAAGATGGCCATTGTGCCCCACTAAACATTATAGGATTTGTTAGTTGGCTTCCATTATTATACGCATTTGAATATACTGAAGAATAATATGATGATAGAGCTACAGTTTGAATTGTATCACCTAATTCTGGTAACTTAGTTGTAAACTCCACTCGCGGTGTTAAATATTCACTAGTTGAACCTAAAGAGTTTGTTGCACTTGCCGCTATTTCATAAGTAGTCCCTGAATATAAACTTGTTATTGTTTTTGTAGTTATAGAGGATGTTGTCGTTAAATCTGTTGCCGCCACCACTAATCCACCTCGTCGACTGCTACTTAGTGCTTTGTAAATAAAATTATAGCTAGTTATTGTAGGTAGATTATTTTGTAGGAGTGCATCTGTATATTCACCAGGGGTAACTGTTATGAGGGCTTGATTACTTTGTATATCTGATGTGTTAATTGTTACTGTTATTGGTATGGATGGCGCCCCGCCTGTTGCAAACGCCAGATTCTCAACAATTAACTTATTTGGATTGTCTGATGAATAGTTAGTATACCAGATTGTTACCTTAAAAGGCCCTATAATATTTGTTTCATTCTTATACCAAGTATATGTTTGCCCTGATTTCTGTGAATTCCCTGTTTGATTACTTATTATAAGTGTAGATATATAAGGATCCTCTATTGCCGAATCATATATAGTTACTAGATTTACGGGTGTAGATGCATCTTCTAAAGTAATATGTATGTCTTTTATAAAAGGTAGTTTGATAGGTAGGAAACTTAATTGTTTTTGTGGAGGATTTATCCAGTTAATAATGATTTGGATACTCGATGCTGTATTTGTAGGATTTGTTGGTTCAGCTGGTTGTATATATAATTCATCTACTCCTATTCTTGATCCAGTTGGACCTTGGAAGCCTTGTGCCCCTTGTATGCCAGTTGCGCCAGTAAATCCTTGTGCTCCATCTACTCCTATTATACCATCAATACCACGTTCTCCTTGTGGGCCAGTTGGCCCTGTAAATCCTTGGGCACCTTGAGCGCCATTACCTCCACCTCCAGATCCACCTGATGATACTGTTGTATCTACTAATTTTGCAATATAATTTACAGTTTTATTACTTGCGATTGCAAATGCACCTCCTGCATATATTGTACCTGATGAATCTATTTCTATTGCATTACATGCTTGATTCATTTGATAACCTATATGGGTAAAATTAGTACCATCATACTTAACAACTATTGAATCAAGTGAAGATGCAAGGCTACTATATACTGATGCATATCCAAAATATATATTACCATTATTATCAACTTTAATTGTATTACACAAAATATTTAATACACCTGTATTTATAATAGACCAATTTATACCATCCCATTTAGCAACTCTACTAGTTGTATTTACTCCATTTACTGAAGTAAACGTACCCCCTACATATATATCATTTCCACTTATTGCTATTGTATTTATTTGTCCACCACTTAATCCATTTCCTAATGCAGACCAAGTTGTACCATTCCAAGTTGCAATTCTATTAGCATTTACTGTATCATTTACTGTAATAAAATTTCCACCTACATATAATATATTATTATTTATTGCAAGTGAATATACTATACCATTTGCTCCTGCCCCTAATGCAGACCAACTAGTACCATTCCACATTGCAATATTAGATACATTTACAGAACCTGCTGTTGTAAAAATACCACCAACATATATGTTATTTCCACTTATTGCTATTGCATTTACTTGTCCATTTAATCCATCACCTAATGCAGACCAATTAGTACCATTCCACATAGCAATTCTATTAGCACTTACATCACCTGCTTGTGTAAAATCACCTACTGCAAATACATTATTCCCACTTACTGCTAAAGCTTTAACTCCTCCATTCATTCCCGCTCCTAATGTATCCCATACAGTACCATTCCAACTTGCAATATAGTTAGCATTTATACTTCCAGCTTTAGTAAAACTACCCCCTACATATAATATATTATCTTTCATTAGTAATGCATTTACAGTAGCATTTGTACCAGATCCTAATGCAGACCATTCCTTTATAATTGTACCTCCACCTGAACCTGCAGGGCCAGTTGGACCTTGTATTTTTGAAATTCTCTTTATTAATAATGTTGGTGCATAAAAATTTTGAGTAAAAAATGTAGTACTAGTTGGATTAGGTAATTTTGTATCTATGCGGATTATATCATTTTGATCAATATCTAATATTGTAGCAATTTGTAATGTTGATGAAATTACACCTGATATAGCATATCCTACTCTTTTTGTATAGGTTTTAATAAATTGGTTATTAATATAAAAATCAAAATCAATCACAGGAGTTCCTGCTGCTTGCCTTAATTGTACATCCATAATAATATTAATTTCATATGTCCCTGTTTCACTTATTGTAATATTACCACTTTGATCATATGTTATACCTTTTGCAGGTATAATTTCATTTGCTGATTGAAAAAGTGTTATTGAATTTGAAGAATCAAATGTTCCATCATTTGCTTGTATATTAAGATATATATCTGTTCCAGCTACATCTCCTAAACTTCCACCTCCTCCAGATCCTGCAGGGCCAGGTGGACCCATTGGACCTGTAAATCCTTGTGGTCCAGCTACCCCTGCTGCACCATCTAATCCTCTTTCACCTGTAAATCCTTGTGGTCCAGCTACACCTGCTGCACCATCTAATCCTCTTTCACCTGTAAATCCTTGTGGGCCTGCTACACCTGCAACTCCATCTAATCCTCTTTCTCCTGTAAATCCTTGTGGGCCTTGAGTACCATCTATACCTCTTTCTCCAGTTGGCCCTGTAAATCCTTCTGATCCACCTCCTAATTTATTATCTCCAACATATAAACTATTGTCTATAGATGAGTACCATATTGTTTGTTCATACCCTGATGCGCCTATTGCAGAGGGATTTTGTTCTTGTGGTACCATAATTATACCAGGTGGATCTAATATACCAGTAATCTGCACATCAGAATTAATTATTAATCCACCATTTCCTAAATTAAATTGTATAGTATCGTTCACAGTTATTTCTTTTGTATTATCATTGTAAAATAATAATGATTTTGGTGTTGTATCTACTGGATCACCTAATTGTGGGCCATTTGTTACTATTTCTGTTATCTCATAATCTAATTTTAAACCATATATATCAGTATCTTCAAATCTAATACTATAAGGATAATATAAATGAAAATTACCTTTATATGCAAATATATCTATTGTGTTATATGTTGCATTATAATTTTCATTTTTTGTTAATATATCATCTATACTTACTGATAAAATTACCTCATAATCATTTACATTTGTTTTTATATCACTAACAGTTTTTGAATAAAAATTAGTCCCTACTTTTAATAATATAAATATTCCTGCATCCCCCCCTACATCACTACCTTCAAACCAAAACTGTAAAGAAAATCGAATTCTTATTGCATTTGAATTATTGAAATCATCACTACCTAAGAAATTTAGTAAATTAATTTCTCCTATTTTAACTGGATTATTTGATGTACTTGAATCAAATTGACTCTGCAAACTACTATTTAAAATTAATAAACCATAACCTAACCCATATGGAGGTGTTGTAGTTGAATTTAATGTTAAAGATTTAAGAGTTTTTATTTCTTGAGGTGCCGTTGGTAATTGAGTCCTTTCTTTTCTAATAGGATTAATGAATAATCCTGTACCTGATGCATTTAATCCTGTACCTGATGCATTTAATATTATACTATTTGCAGCCTGAAATATACCAGTTGGTCCTACTGATTGATAATATTTATATAAATCATCATTTAATATATCAGGTGTACCTGCAAATTCTCCTATTGCTATTGCATTCTTACCCTGTGAATAATACCCTGCTTTTGATCCTATTGCAATAGCCCCTTTTTGTTGCCAATATTTACCTGAATTTGATCCTAATGCTATTGTATTTGGACCTTGAACTTCATAGCCTGCATTTGTACCTATTGCTATTGCACCACTTATATCTGTACCAGTTTGACCTATACCCTGGAAATAATACCCTGCATTTGTACCTAATGCTACTGCATATTCAAATTGTGATCTAAATCCTGCATTTGTACCTATTGATATTGAATTTTTATTTGATGCAAATGTACCTATATTAGGATATAATTGAGCACCTTCTGCTGGTAATGCCCCTACTAATTGATTGTTTAATCCACTATTTCCTCCATTTGATTTTGTACCAATAGCTATTGCATAATCACTCTGATTTGCAGCAGCAGAATCTACACCAATAGCTATTGCATTTTCACCTTGTATATATGTATTCTTATCTCCTCCTAAATTACCTACTGCTCCTCCACCTATTGCTATTGCACCACTTTTTTGTGTATGAAATGCATTTGTACCAACTCCTAATGCTATTGCACCACCCCTCTGTATACTATTTAAAGATGAGCCTGATCCAATTGTAATTGCACCTTGATCTTGAATTGTTTCATAACCTGAATTCTTATAATTATCATCTGCTATACCTATTGCTACCGCACCCCACGCATAATCACTATCTGTCCCAGTTGATGCATTATATGTATTTCCATTTTGTAATACCTCTGTATATGGTTTTAATCCATAAGATGATAATACAACTGATTTAGTTAATGGGATCCAAGAACCAGTTCCTCCTGTATATTGTTTCCATATAATACTCTGACCAGTTAATTCACCTTTTTGAATATAATCTATATCAATTGTTCCACCGCCACTATTTGATCCAGGTGGTCCCTGAGCGCCTGTTGCACCTTGAACTCCTGTTGCACCTTGAACTCCTGTTGCACCTTGAACTCCTGTTGCACCTTGAACTCCTGTTGCACCTTGAACTCCTGTTGCACCTTGAACTCCTGTTGCACCACGTGCCCCTGTCGCGCCAGTTGCACCAGTATTACCTGTTGAACCAATATCTCCTGCACCTCCACTATCTCCACTTAATGATGATTTATCTAAAGTTAATCCTTCATATCTCCAAAATGATATACGTGGTGGATTTGTACCATTAATAACAGAGTTTACTTCATATATTGTTAAAATACCTGCATCCCTATCTAATATATAGTTACTAGAAGGTAATAATGACCATGTACCAGCTATATTCTTTTCAACTTTAATATTATAGTTATTTCCACTAGTTGTATAGTTATAAGGTATAATATTTGTTAAAATGTTATATTGTTTAGAATTAAAATAAAAACTTTGCCCTGGATTTTGTGGAGTTGATGTTAATACAATTTTAGAATAATAAATTATATAATTATTTTGTTTCCAAATATTTCGTGTACCACCACTAAACGTTGTACAAATAAAATTATTTGCATCAGGTGAATCTGCATCTACTAAACTAGTTGAAGGTACACCTGTCCTAGGTATATTCTGTATAGCTAATTGATTTGGAAATATTAATGATAATGCACTTGCAGAATATTCTACATTTATATCAGAACGTGTATTAGCAATACCTAGATATTTTTTATATAATGTATCTAATTTATCCGTTGCATCCAAATTAACGCTTGGTGTACCTGCAATTGTCCCTGGCTGAACACCAGATGGTGAAGGATCAAATGGAGGTGTTACACCAGTTATACCCGCTGTTTCACCTGGCATATTATAACTACTTAATATTATATTTATTATATTATCAAGTATTTATACACATAATTAATTATTTACTATTTATTAATTTAGAACTATTATTTATATTTATACAACTGTAACTGTACATTTTACACCCTTAAATGCTATATTAGAATCCATCGGAAGTCCTATTAATCCATATATATACACGGGAGTTGATCCTAAATTAAAATTATATGATATAACATCATATTGTATATTACCAGTTGTTAATGTAATTTTAGAACTAGATGTTATACCACCAATTAATCCTGAAAAGCTTAACTTACCTGCATATTGTGCAAATTGATTCTCATCGATTTTATTAGCATTAATCCATACTGTTGAAATACTACCTCCTTGAGCATTCTGTGTATCCTCTAAATCAGATGGATTACCTGAATTCTTACTTTGATCTTCTGTTCTATAATAAAACTTAATTTCCTTTCCAGATGCTGTTAATACTTTAGAAGTGGTTGGATCTTTTGATAATGTTGCATCTGTACCTTCAATACCTTCTATTTTAAAACTTAAATTCTTAATTTGCCCTAATGCACGCCTCCATCTAAATGCTACCCATCTATAACGTGTTTCTGATGCTAAACTTAAATAATTTGGACCACTAGATATTAAACTATAATTCTTATATGCACCTGTTGATCCTGTTCCTGTAAATGCTCGTGTCATAAACTTACCATTTACTAATTGTAAACTATTATATCCATCTACACCAGATGTTATTGTTAGGCTTATGTTATGATCATAACTATTTCTAAAATTACTTATCTCATTTCCTACTAATATATCTGATGCATTTGATAATGACATTAATTGTCCATATAATAAACCAGTTGGCTCTGGATTTTCAGACATTTGTCCTAATAGAGTTATAGAAGGATTATCTATAATCATATTTAATTCCTTAGTCTTTGTAAAACTATTATTAGTTATATTAATATTTCTAGCAGTAATACTTATACTAGGTAAATATCTATATGTAGTATCAGTGCTAATTGATGTTATTGAAGTAGGGGTTGTAAAAAATGTATTATTTTCAGCACCTATTCCTTGAAATGATGTTAATAAATCCTTATCAGCGGAGTTTGCAAATGTAAATGTTAGGAGTTTATCTGCGTGGAAAAAACGGACTACATTCTGAGTCTGAATATTCGAGACTCCCAGACTCCATGTTCCTGGACATATCGAAACTCCTGAGACTTTTTGCGATGTAGAATTGTCTGAAATTGTATAGTCTATAATATTTGGTGCTGTATTTAATGGTAAATTATCAACAAAAAACTCTAAGTTTCGCCCATTTATATTAGGAATAGTTTCTAATAATCCAGTGGAGTTATATAACTCCTGTTTAAAATTAAGAATATATTTAGAACTCTGTGCTGTCAATTTATTTGCACCTATTTGACTTTTAAATCCAGCTGTCCAATAAAATCCTGATGATTCATTTGTATAAGGATCGATTATATTTCCATTTGTACTTAATATAACTATACCATCTGCTCCATTAGTAACAGTTTGTGTAGGAGATTGTGTTAATAAGTTATTATATGTTATATTTGATATATTTGTATCTATATTTGTATTAGTATTTTTAATATTAATTAATAATTTACTTTGTGAGATAACAGGATTATTTGAAATATATAATGTATCTACAGTGCTGCTATTAGAGGGCCAAGTAGATTCTGAAAACATAATAGGCTGTGAATATGAGATTCCATTAATATATCCAGTTAAATACTGACTTGTATAATATGCAGATAAATCGATAATATCAATTAAAGTATCAACTAAAGGTAATTGAGTTTCCACATTTGATAAGACATCAGAAAAATCACTAACTAATCCAAAAGAATTTGTTGTAGTTGCATTTAAAGAATATGTAGTGCCTGGATATAAACTATTAATAGTTGCTAATGTAGTATAATCAGAATCTGTTCCAATATTTGTTGTAATATTTACATTATTAGTATGGCTTGAATTATAAATACCACCCTTTCTTTTAGAACTTTGTGCATTATATGTTACTGAATATGATACTATTGATGGCGCATTATTAGGTATACTACTATCTGTATATAATCCTTTCTTTAACTGAACAGTTATTGATGTTATACCCGTATTTCCAGATAATGTTATATTTGGTTTACTTGGGGCACCACCAGATAGGAATTGTAAACTACTTATTGTAAGTACCTTTGGTGTTTTTGTAGTATGATTAGTAAACCAGATTTTGACTGTGAGGGGTGGTGTTAAAATATTATCATTTTTATACCAAGTATAAGTAGTATCATTTGTTCGCGCAGATGTACCAGTTGCATTAATAATAATAAGATTTCTAATAAGAGTTGAAACATCAGATGTATTAAGGACTTCATATGGTTGTCCAGTATTACCTGTGTAATCTATAGTAATATACATCTTTGTAATATGAGGTATTTTAATAGGTAATATTGCTAATTCGATCCTATTAGGATTATCCCAAGTAATATTAATATTAATAGTTGTAGAATCTGCTGTTGCATTTGTAGGTGCTGGTGGGGCATCTAAGAAATTTCCAGATATCCAAGTATCATTTGCATATACACCTCCACTTCCTGATCCTGATCCATTCATACCAGTTGGACCAGTTGGACCCATAAAATTAGGACCTAATGTATCATAATCATATGTATATATTGCTCTATCACCTATATACATTTGTTCAGTTACATTAGAATACCACATAGTAGTAGGATAACGTTCATCTGTCTCAGGCAATGGATGTGCTTCTGTTGGAATTAATACTACACCTAAAGGATCGAGTACACCAGTCATATTAACATTACCATCAATTTGTAGAGTTTTACTTGTAGTATCCACCGCAAACACTTGCGTACCTGATATTGCACCTCCAGAGGACTTAAAGAGAAGTGCACCTGGTGGAATTTCTTGTGGTAGAATCGAACCAGGATTATCCAATGTTATTCCCTCATACCTCCAAAATGATATGCGCGGCGGATTTGTACCATTCACTACAGAATTCTTCTCATATATTGTTAATACTCCTGCATCTCTATCTAATATATAATTTGATGGTGCTATCTCTACCCATTTCTCTGGTGATGACCCTGCTGCTGATATTCTCTTCTCTACTTTTATATTATATCTATTTGCTTCACTAATATATGCAGTATTTACTGGTATTATACTTGTTAACATATTCAATGTCTGCGAATAGAAATTAAAACTTCTACCTGGATTTGTTGGTATCGACCTTAATGGTATCTTACTATAATATATTAAATAACAATAGTCTTTCCAAACATTTCTTGTACCACCTGCAAATAATGTTGAACTAAAATTACTATCCATATTTACCACCAAATTTGGCTCATCTTTTACTACCTCTGCTGCATATGTATTTTTTAGAGTTAATTCATTATATGTATCTATTGTAAATGTTGATGGTATACCAAATACAGGCACCTTCTGCGTTGCTATCTGATTTGCAAATGATATCGGTTGCGCATAACTCTGATATTCTACAGCAATATCTGTATCAGTGTTTGTATTCACATATCCCTTATATTTCTTATATAATGTTGTTAATATATCCTTATCAGTTAACTCTTCAGGACTTTCACCTTCTATTGTATCATTTGTTGGAACAGTATTATTTAATAAATATGGATCAATTGGGGGTGTAGGACATACTGGCGTTCTTAATGATACTATATTACCATATCCTATACCATCCTTATTTTTAGCAAATACTCTATAATAATATACTACATTTGATAATAATGTACCAGCTGGTATTGTTACACTAAATGGCGTATTTATTGGATTAGGAATATCTGTTGTTTTTACTATTTTTGTTGTTAAATCATATAATGGCACTGCTTCTTGACTCCATATTATACCATATTCAGTTATTATCCCATCGCCCACTGATGTTATAAATCCTGATCCTGTAAATGCATCTGATGATAAATTACTTACTGCATTTGTTGATAATGTTGGATTCGTTGTTATACTTATTTCATTACTGTTTACTAATCCTGTATTATTTTTAGCAAAAGCCCTTATATTATATATAGTATTTGATGTTAATGTAATACCTGACTCCTGTGCAGATATTTCTTTAGAAAATATTCCTATATAATTACCTGTTAATGTTACTATCTGATCATTAGCTGAAGAGCTTATTTTAAAACCATACTCTATTATTTGCTGGTTACCATTTGATGTTATATTACCTGATGCTATTATTGAATTTGTCTTAATATCTGTTTGTGGGATATTATTTGTTACCACCGATGGAATTGTTATTTCTGTTGTAGAATTTGTTGTTATTCTTAATATATCACCATATCCTATACCAGCACTATTTGTAGCATAGGCACGTACTTCATATTCTGTCCCTGATACTAAGAGTGATAACTCTCTAAAAAATGATGCTGCTATATCTCCAGTTAATATCTTTTGGTATATATTTTCTGCTGCATTCCCATCTATATTTGCAATTTCTAATGATACACCTCTAGTAGTTAAATACGATTTCTTTGCCCATATTATACCATATTGCGTTATTATACTATTTCCATTTGATAATACTGAACCACCCGCCAATATTGATGTTGCTGTTACTGTTGACACTTCTGTTTTTATACTTGGCCTAATTATCTGCAATGCTGATGTTGTTACTAATGTAACTGCCGATCCATATCCATACCCTATAGAGTTTTTTGCATATGCTCTTACATTATATATTGTACCCGCTAATAATCCTGTTATTGATGTACTAAATACACCTATCTGAATTTTATCTGTTACTATTATTGGTACTTTTATCGCTGTTGCTGGCGTTGCTGTTACATTATTTATATCTGGAATCTCTATTGATGTACTATATATTAAACCATATTCTTCTATTACATCAAATCCATTTGATATTATTGTACCACCACCTACAATTGAATTAATTGTTAATTGTGTTATTGATGTTGATACAACTGGTACTACTTTTACTATATTTTCTAATGTTTTAAAATCTTTTCTATCACCATACCCTATTCTACCTGCTATATTTTTAGCATATGCTTTAACATAATATTCTTTATTCGATATTAATCCACTTAATATACTCTCAGTAAATATACCTTGTCTATTATTTGTATTTACTGTCTTCTTTACTGTTTCTGGAAATTCATCTACATTCTCTAATATTGGATCCTTTGTGTTATCACTGCTATATATAATACCATACTCGCTTATCTCTGAATTACCATTTGATATTATATCTCCTCCAGATTTAAATGACGATGATGTTATTAATGAAATGTCTAATGTCTGTATAGTTGGATCCCCTAATGTATTTGATAATGATGTTGTAATACTTTTTAAGTTACCATATACTATTGTATTAATTGCAGCGTTTTTACAATATGCCCTTATATTATATATTTTATTTTGGACTAACCCTGTTATTGTTTCTGTATATTTTCCTGTTATATTAAATGTTTTTATTATTTTATTATTAGATACAGTTGGCTCTATTGCAGAATTATCAGTAACTTCTACCCATACTATACCATATTCTATTATTGCTGCATTACCAGTTGATAATATCTCACCTCCACATACTATTGATGATGATGTTATTGCTGCAATTGTTGTTAATATATTAGGCAATGTAGGTTCAATATCAGATAATGTAGTTAATCTATATCTCTCACCATATGATACACCTTGACTATTTTTAGCATATGCTACTATTGAATATAATACATTTGATTCTAATGGTTGAGCTGTTCTAGAATATGTACCTACTATTGCCTCAGCTGGATCTTTTGTAGTTTTATGATTAAATGCTTTAGGGCTTGCACCTTCTATATCTGCTAATACTGGATTTTCTATATCTGATGTTTTACTCCATATAAAACCATACTCCTCTATAGCTAAATTACCATTTGATAATATATTTACTGCACCAGTTACTTTATCTGTAAATATTTGTGTTATGGTTGTTGTTACTGATGGTAATCCTGATACTATTAATGGTAAGGTTATTACTTCTATTACTGCACCATATCCTATGCCTACACTATTTTTTGCATAAGCCCTTATATAATATTTAGTATTTGATTGCTTATCTGTTAATAATGTTGCATATGATCCTATTATATCATTATTTTCTACTTTATATTTATTTCCTTCAGATATATTATCTAATGATAAACTGACTGTTGCATTATCTATACTTGTAAATGTTGTACCCCAAATTAAACCATATTCTATTATAGAAACATTACCTCTTGATGTTATATCTCCACCACATCTAAATGATGTTGATGATATTGATGATGCTGCCAACGTTGATAATTCAGGTATTGTTTGCACTAATGATGGAAGTGTTCTAAAACGTATTGAATCACCATATCCTGGATTTATTAATTCACCATTATTCTTTGCATAAGCTCTTACATAATATTCAGTATCTAAATCCAAATCATTCTTTGTCTTTATAAAAGTACCTAATAGATCATAATCTGAAGTTGATAATTTTATTATTGTTGTACCATTTATATCATCTATAGTTGGATTTGTTTTTGTATTTTCTGCTGTTATTTTACTTAAAATAATACCATATTCTATTATTGGTCTATTACCATTTGATATTATTCTACCTCCTGCTTCTAATTCTGTATCTCCTATTGAACTAATTAATGTTACAACTACAGGTGGCGATGCTACTAAATTTGCAGCAGTTGTTACTACTATAATAGCTCCATATCCATATTTAGGACTTTCTCCATCCTTTTCCGCTTTTACATATGCTCTTATTTTATAAGGTGTACTTGATACTAAATCTGATACTATTATTTGATACTTTCCTAATTTATTTGCTTCTAATGGGCTGCTCTGATATTTTTTAACTGTTGTATCATTTACATCAGATAATTCAAAGGCTGACAATGTAGTATTAGATGTTATTATTATACCATAATCTGTTATTGTACCATTCCCATTAAATATTATATCACCACCTGTAGTTATAGTGGTGCTTGTGTAATTATTTACATCGGTTAATACTTGAGGATCTATAAAAGATGTGTTTGTTGTAAAATTTATAATATTACCATATCCTATTCTTTCTACATTAGATGTATCCCTGTTTTTTACATATACTCTTATATAATATTGTGTATTACTTGATAAACCTGTCTGTGTAAAATTATATTTTCCTATTATATTTGTTGTCCCACTACTAAATATTATTGTATTACCTGTTTGTAATGTAGGTGTCGGTTCTGTCTGACTATATAGATAACCATATTCTATTACTTCTGCATTTCCATTAAATGTTATATCACCTTCACCATCAATTGATGACTGAGTTATATTTGTCACATATGTTGTTATTTGTGGATCTGATGCGACTTTATCTGTTGTAACTGTTATTACTTGACCATATCCTATTCTATCAGATTCATTTATTGCATATGCTTTAATATAATAAGTAGTATCTGCAAATAAACTTGTTAATTGCGTATCATATATTCCTATTTTCTTTCCAGATACAGATACTTTTAATATTCCTGGTGTTTCAATATCAAATGTTACACTATTATAAGCAATTATACCATATTCTTTTATATCAATATTTCCAGTTGATATTATATTACCACCTGTATTTATAGTGGTAGTTGTTATTGAATCTATTAAAGTAATTAATTCAGGATTTCCTATTGTTATAAAACTGGATGTTATTAATGATTGAGTTGCACCATAACTTGTCCCTTGTGAATTAATAGCATATGCTCTGTAAATATATCTGGAATCTGGATCTAAACTTTGTATAGTCTTATTAAAGGCTCCTAATATATTAGTTGTAAATGATTCTTTTTGAACATTTGCTGTTCCTAATTCAATAGTTGTGAGACTTAAACTCTTTAAATAAATAAAACCATATTCAGTTAATGTTGTATTACCATTTGATAATATTTCACCACGCGCCTTAAATGAATCATTTGTTATTTCTGTTGGTAAATATGTTATTACAGATGGTGATGTTAATGCTGGATTTGTTGTTACTTCTATTACTGAACTATAACTTATACCTTCTGCATTTTCTGCAAATGCTCTAATTTTATATGTGGTGCCTCCTATTAATCCTGTTATTTCTTTGTTATATTCTCCTGATCTATTCCCTTCATCTACTATTTGATTTGTTGATGGATATACAGGGTCTAATTCATTATTTAATGCCCATAATATACCATATCTTATTATTTCTTTACCACCATTATTTGTAATATTTCCTATTACATTTATAGTATTTATTGTTTTTGTTGTAATTGTTAATGTTACTGTTGGTGCATAAAATTGTAATAATGATTGAAAAGTGATCTGATTACCATATTTAGTACGAGTTATACCATTTGTAGTTCTTGTTAAGTATGCCCTAACATAATATGTTGTATTTGGTAATATCCCTATATCTGCTGTAGAATCAAATTCAGGAATTGATGCGCCAGATGCAATTGTATTTTTAATTTCTGTTTTAGTTGGTAATTCTACATATGGAGAATCTGATGTACTCCATACTATACCATATTTTAATTCAGTACCATCTCCTTTTTCTAATATTATACCACCAGATTTAAAACTATTATAAGCTATATCTGTTACTGGCTTTGTTGTAATTAGACCATCTGTAATTTTGTATGCAAATATACCACCCGAACTACTACCTTGACTACCATATGGTTTATTATTTATTACAGCAGTTGATTTATCAAGTCCTCCTACTATAATTACATCTTCATTTGTAGTATTTAATTTTGAAGTACTTATTGAAATACCAAAGTATGGCCTTATTCCATCTTGAACTTCTACAGGTGGTTTTAAATAGCTTGATAATTCCCAATTATTAGATAATTTTTTATAAATATATACTGCACCTATATCTGCAGATATATTATTGTTCGCATATATAGGATTAATATCAGTTGTTGTTTTGCCATCTTCAGACCATGTAGATACAATTAAAGTATTATTATCACGTAGTTTTATTGTTTTATTCCCTAATACGTTTCCACCATTTAATGATAATGTATATCCACCAAAATAATCACCTTGCCCTGAATTCCAAGCTTTTATATATGATTCTTCTATCCATTGATTATTTACATTTTTACTAAATATATATACTGCACCTGAGTTTAATGCCGAATTATCAGATTTACCTGAATTTATTGTTGTAGAATTACTACTTTCTCCAGGTGCAGATATTGCTATAGTATTCTCATATACTGTTACTGAAAATCCAAATAGATCATTTGCATCAGCATTTGACGCAGTTAATGTTTGTTTATATTCATATGATGTACCTGTTACATTTAATTCATAAACATATACTGCCCCTCTTAATCCATTTTTATAAGGGGCGCCAATTGCTATAATTGTATTATAAATTGCAACAGAATATCCAAATTGATCATTTGATTGTCCATCAGATGCTACAATTTTTTGAAATATACGCCATTTTAAATAATTTGCATTATGAATAGTACCTTTATATATAAATACTGCACCACACGATGTTTTAGCAGAACCAGATATTGTTTCATCTCTACCTCTTGAACCTACTACTATCATATTTTGATATAATGCTAATGAAGATCCAAAATATGCATTAGCTTTTTCATCTGTAAATGTATTACCTGATATATATGGTTTTAAAAATGCACTACATACTGGATATCCTAATTCACTATCAGAATTATTTGTAATATATGTATATATATATACAGAACCACAATTTACAGGATCTGCTGCATTTGTTCCAAATTGAGATTCTTGTATATCTGGCGTGTATGTACCGCTAAATGATTTACGTTCTCTTGGAGCACCTACTGCCATTATTAATATATTATTAAATTTATGTAAATCTACTATAGAACCAAATGCATTAGTTGGTGTAGTACCTTCAGTTGAATATGTATTCCATTTATTTCTAAATATATCTCTTCCCTGTGAAGAACCAGGTAAAATACTATATGCATTTGTATTATTATTATATACTACTCTTCTTAAATATACTGCACCATTACCTTGTTGCCCCCCTGATGATGTTATTACTTCGCCAAATTCATCACCTGTTTGACTATGATTAAAACTATTATTAGCACACCCAACTGCAATATAGTTACCATATATTGCTACTGATGTACCATATTGTTCAGCACCAGTTCCCATAAAACCTTTGCTATACCCCATATAGGTTAAATCCATATTATAACTTGGTGTGCCTTTTCTACTATAAACATATGCTGCACCTTGGCTAGAACTATTTCCATATGCACCTACTATTACATTACTATCTTGAATAGCAACTGTACTACCAAAAAAATTACTTGCTGCAGCATCACTTGCTTTAATATAAACATCTTGTATCCATACATTATTTTCATATTTAAATACATATACTGCACCTGCATTATCTAATGTTGTAGTTGTTGTTCCAACATTTAATCCAGCAAATGGCATATTTTGTGCAGGGCATCCTACTACAATATAATTGCTATCAACATCAACTAATTTTCGCAAAGATTGTGCATTAGATTGTAAATCTGTATCTATACCAAAATTTAATTTTAATAAAGGTTTCATTGTTTTACTATCTGCTTTTAGAAATGCCTCTAACATATATTGAGTTGTAGATGTATTATATCTATATACTAATACTGCACCTGAATTTTCATATATTGTTGTATCAATACTAAATTTTGAAGAAACTGCTTCTAATTGTGTTTTTGTTAATACTCCAGAAATATCTGTATCATCTTTATAGGATATTGCTAATGTATCACCTTTTAGGCCAATAGAATATCCAAACATATCATTTGCAAACGCAGTAGCATTTCTATAAGGATGTGTAATTTTTTGACTATATGTCCATAGATTTGTATTATTATCCCTGCGATATACAAATACAGAGCCTTCTGCTGCTCCACCTCCTGTAATAACTCTTGACCCTGGTGCGCCTACTGCTAAAATACTATTATCCATTGCAAGTGATTGACCAAAATAATGAGGAGAAGAAGTTCCATAAGATATTTCTTGAGGTTTAATATATGATTCCAAATCCCATTTATTATTTTCATTTTCTTCTCTAAATATATATACTGCACCTGATCCCTGAGATGTTTCTAATAACATTGTCGATGATAATCCAGTTGCAGTTGCCGATGTTAAAGCATTACTATCTTCGCTATTTGCACCTACTGCAAGTATTAATTTATTATCTATTTTATTAATTGCTAAAGAACAGCCAAAATTATCACCAGATGTACCAGCTGGTGAATTTATTGTATTTTTATATTCCCATTTACCAATTGTATTTTTTCTATATATAAATATTGTACCTATACCACCTTGACCATATATAGAACTTGCTGCGAGTGTATTATCATATAATGCTAATTGTGTAGCAAATTGTAGAGTTGGACTAGACTGTATATTTGGTGGTTTAATTAAATGTTTAAATGAAAAATTATTTGCAATATCTCTTTCATAAATGTAAACACCTCCTAAAGTAGTTGCAGAGTTATCACTTAATTCTCCACTTTGAACTTGTAATGCAAAACTAGATTCTCCTGGTGCACTTATTGCATATGTATTCCCATAAACTGCTACTGCATTACCATACTTATCATTATTATCTCTATTTGTTGCTATTAGTTTTTTAATTTCAGACCATTCATATGTAGGTGTACCTAAATGTGCAGTATATTCATTAATATTTCCTGAAAAATATAGACCCTCTAGCTCAACTCTATTACTATCTAAAAACCATCTATTATAACCTATATATAGCGTTGAATAATTAACTGGTGTATTTAATTCTAATTTTAATTCTGATGCTAACTTAGAACCATTACACGTTATTAAATCTATCTCAGTAATATTTTTTTGTATACTTTGTATATAACTTATATTACTTAGTAAATTATCTATTGTAATAGTATTATCATTATGAAATAATAAACCAACGCGTGTAATAGGATATTCTTTAAACTCTGAGATAAACTCTGAATTAAAAGGTAATATTAATGTATCAGATAATGTGTTATTAAGAATAAAATCTTTATCCTTCACATTATCGTGAATTAATATTAGTTTAGTATACATTATCTAATTAGTACTTTTTAGAAAATTATATATAAAATATCTACATATTCGTATACATACATATTTTATTAATTATTTGATTTATAACTAAACTTAAATACCTTAAATATAAAATGCATAACAACTTAGAGAATTAAATGATATAGAAGAATCCATCGGAAGTCCTATCATTGCATAAATATATATTGTTCTTTCTAAATCTATCGTATTACATCTAACATTATATTCCACTTCTGCACTTGAATTAGCTATATTGTTATTAATTACTAATGAATTTTTATCTGGTAATCCACCTAATTGTGATTTCCAAGCAGAATTATCTGGTCTAATACCATATAGGGTTCCAAAATGTTCTTGATTATTAGTTGAGTTTGCATCAATCCATACTGTAGAAAAATTTCCATAAATCATTGGATTTGCCATATTTTGTGGTAGTTTTTCCTGATATTCTCCATTTACTAATGTTGTATCCACTATTCTATAATATAATCTTATTGATTTATTACTATTTGTTACTAAATTAAATGCAGATCCATAATTTAATGGTAAATCTTGTCCTTTAATATCTCTAATCCGAAATATTAGTCTATTCATTTTCCCTGATAATAAACTCCATCTAAATGTTGTATACCTATATCCTGTCCCTGTTATTGATGTATAATTAGGACCTGAATTTAAATTAGTATATGATCCATAACCATATTGAGCATTCTCTATTTGATATGCCTTTGTTATAAATCTTCCATCAAAAATCTGTAAATCATTCTTATAATCACTTGTTAATAACTTTGTATTATTAAATATATTTTTTGAAGTAGTATAATCTTTTAACATATTTTCTAATGTATTTATAGCAGGTGTAGGCGTTTCTACACGAACCCCTGCTGAATTATTATCTGGTACATTATTTGGTATAATATCTGTTTTTAAAATATTACTTAAATTAACTGAGTTTTTGTCAATTAATATACCTACTATTTTAGCATATGTCGCTTCAATATTATCTATAGTTTTTGCTTTAATTATTAAATTTGGTAAATAATAAAATGTATCTATTGTATCTGTATTTGTTATATTACTTGATGTAGAATTTAGAAATGTTATATTTGAATTACCTGTACCTGCATAGCTATTAAGAACTACACCTTCTTTCCCTGTAAAACTATATGTAATAAAATTATTTGCGTGAAAATAACTTATTACATTCTGTGTTACTATATTAGTAATATCTATTGACCATTTACCATCTGACATAGGTACACCACATACAAATATTATATCACTTGATGATAGTATATAATTAAAATTAGAAATTGATGGTGTACCTGATAAATTATCAACCGAATATTTTAATTCATTTAAATCTACATGTGTATCCCCTTCATATGTTTGTTTTATAAATAATGTATTTTCTGTAGTACCAGCTGTTAAAGCTGTCCCTTTAATACATAAATTAAAAATACCTCCTGTGTAGAAATTATCTGCCTTTTGTATTGATTCTCCTAATCCTATTGTACCCCCTATTACATTTCCTATAATATTAGATTCGTTTTCATTATTATTTTTATAAAATCTTTCTCCTTGCAGCCCAACAGGAAATCCTTTATATTCAAATCTTACTTGAACATCTACTGAATTATTAATACTGCATTCTATAGTTGTTGCTTTTACATTATCTGCTAATTTTGTACCACCTGTATTCTTAGTCATTAATCTAATTGGACCAGGGGTGGCCGCCTTATCTAATGTATTTGGTGCATTTACTTCTTGTTTTAATATTAATCCCCTTAGCTGACCATTATAATATCCATCTAAATTATAATGCGCAGTACTATCTGACGTTTTAAATATAGATTTTAAATCTATATCTGCTACACTATTACCTATATTAGGTAAATCTAATTCAAGTCTATTTGTTATTGCAGCTGATACCTTACCAAGCGAATTAACTGCTTTAAGTTCAACTTCATAGGATGTACCTGGATATAGATCAGTAATTGTCCCAGTAACAGGATCTACACCAGTATATTCTATAAATTTGGTAGTTTCTGGATATAAATAATCGGCCGTTCTTCTTTTTGGTTTTATATCAGTAGGCTCTCTTGTTACACCCTTATATTTTACTATATATCCTATTAATTGTGTAGTTGTATCACTTGTATTTAATACATTTGTATATAGCCCTTTAGTTATAGTATAATTAATTAATGTAGAATCAACTGTATATGTAGCAGTTGGTGTACTAGGAATTGCATTTTGATCTGAATATTTTAATTGTCCTATAGTTAGTTTCTTAACATCAGATTTACTTGAACAATTCTTATACCATATGTTTACTGTTAATGGTTCAACTAGTAGTCTGTTTATATTATCACTATTTCTATACCATTCATATATTTTTTCAGAGTTTCCTGATATATTGCGTGTTACTATTCCATTTGTCCCTGATCCGTTTTTAACTGCAAGTCCTATTATTGAGGGAGGGATATAATCTGCAGATGTTTCTCCATTTATTATATTATATGTATTTGCAGGAGTTGATGAATCGGTAATAGTTATATAGAATTCATTAATAATAGGTAATTTTTCACACATAAATCCTACATTAAATTGTTCAGGATTTGTCCATCTTAATAGGATTTCTGATGTGGTAGGAGTTATTTTAGGAGTTTTTTCAATTGGAGCAAGTGGTTGCTCAAATAAGGTATCTCCTAAAAATGTATCGTTTCCATAATTTAAAGATGCATTAATATCAAATGATTCCAATGTAGCCCCTTCATATCTCCAGAATGATATACGTGGTGGATTTTCGGATGTTATAACTTGTGTAGTACCTTCTTCAAAAATTGTTAATAAACCTGCATCTCTATCTAATACATATTGAGCAGATGGTAATGGGCTCCAAGAAGTATCATCATTAGCATCTATTTTATATTCTACTTTAATATCATATACTGACCCATCAATAGTAAAATTAAATGGTATAGCATTTGATAGATAATACTCAAATATAGGATTATTATCAGTAGATTCTGGAGTAGCCCTTCTTGAATAATATGAATTACCTATATTTGGTGATAGTAATATTCTATAATAATATGATATGTAGTTATAAGCCTTCCATACATATTTTTTACCAACTATTGCATTAGAATCATTTAATATATTTATCGGTTCATTAAATAATGTGCTATATGAATTATTATCAATTAATACTTCTATATTTGGTACATTGATACGTGGAATATTTTTAGTTGCTACTTTGTTTGCAAATACTAATGGTAATGCACTAATTCCAAATTCAGCATTTGGTTGTGTTGTACTTAATGAATTTGCATATCCTAGATATTTCTTATATAATATTGATACTATATCATTATTCTTTAATGGATTAAATGTTGTATTAATATTATCCATTCCTACTTATTATGATTATATATAATTATATTTATCCTGAATATACATATGTTTTAATACCCTTTATAGATATATCCATATCCATCGGAAGACCTATCATTACATATATATTAACTCTTTTATCTGGATAGTTAGATGAAGATAAATCAATAGATGGACAATTTACATTATACATTACATATGTACTATCAGATGCAATTTGTATATCAGATTCATTACCTGCTATTCCAGATAAACTTCCTGAATATTCTAATAATCCTAATCTTGATGCAAAACTCCCATTTGAAGCAAAATCATTTGCATTTATCCATATACTAGATATGTTTTTCCTATTTGTTGCAGTATCAGTAACATTTTGTGGATCTTTTGCATCTATTGATGGTGTTGGTATTATTGTTGTATTATGTGCTAATTGTTCAAATCTGTAGTAGAGCTCAATATTTTTATCTGTACCTCCTTTATTTACTTTTAATTTTCTATCTGTACCTTCTTTTAATGTAGTACCAGATCCTAAACTAATACTGTCAATTGCAATCTGTAATTTATTAAATTTTGCATTTAAAACTTGCCATCTAAATGTAGCCCATCTATATCCTGTTGTATCAATTCCATTATAATTTACTCCAGATTTAATTGCAGAATAATCACGATATGATGAATTATTTATAGAACTTATTGTATATGCTTTTGTAATAAACATTCCATTCATTATTTGTAAACTATTTGTTGCAGTTATTGCAATATTTTCTGTATTATCATATTCAGTTCTACTTGTAGAGTAATCTGTAAATATGTTCTTTACTTCTATACCTTTTATTGTAGTTGTTGCTGTATATAATTGTGTTGATGTCTTCATTAGTTTACCATACTTAGAATTTTCTATTATTGTACTTAGTGTACTTGCCGTTCCTGGCAATTTCCCACATTCTCTTTCAACACCAGCTTGAATATATCTATCAGAATTAGTTGGATTATATAATAAATTATATGAAGGATAATCTAATATCATTTCTACATTACTAATCTTATTATCTGATAAATTATTTGTAATGTTAATATTATTTGCCTTTAAAGTGATTTCTGGTTTATATATAAATTGTTGATATTGCGCAGTAGATGAAATTGTTATATCTGTTTCACTCTGTGATTTATCTGCAAAGATTATTTGTCCAGTTGCTGATGATTTTGTTGTATCTGCAATTAATGTTTGATTATCACCACTATTCAAAAAAGTATATTGAATTATAGGTGAATAATAATACCAATATATTACATTTGATGTATTTATATTATTTAATAATAGACTCCAATTACCATTATTTACTGGGACGCCTGTTACAAATATTGTATCTGCATTAGATTCATTCTTTGCATTCTGTACTACAAATGAATTTATTACTGGTTTTCCTGATATACTCGTTGGTAATTTATCTAAATATAAGTTAAATATTTTTATTTTATCTGTCTGTGCTACTCCTGATATACTATAAATATATCGTAATTTAATTTCATATTTTGTTAAACCATCTTGAATTGATAAGTTTGAATCACGAATATTTAGTAGGGCTTTTATTAATGTATACATAAAATAATTCTTTTGATATGCACTCCCCCCTTCATATATATCTCTAATTATTGTTGAAGGTTGTTGATGTTGTAATGTAATAATAGTAGGACTACTCTGTGTACTTGTTACTGTATTATCTGTTTGAACATCTGCGTTTTGATCATATTTGAACTTAAAGAAATGTGTAGTTGCCCCAACTGTTATTTCTGCTTGAATTTCTGATTGTGTAGTTGTTTCACTTGGCGATATATATACTTTTTCTGGCGGTGTTATAACTAACTGTCTTGGTGCTCCTACATCATATAATATTATATCATATGCAGTTATCTGTGTTTTTACTCCATTTATCATTCCATATGTATTCCCTACTCTATATTCATTTGCTGTATCTTTTGTAATTCCATCTATATATACCCCCCCTTGAAGAGAAGGCATTGTTAATCCTATTGAGTTTATTAAACAACATTGTAACTCCTTAAAGGCTATATTTGCATTCATTGGTACTCCTATTATTGCATATATGTTTACATCTCTTGAATCACCACCTACTCCTAAATTTACTATTGGCGCTGTAACCTTATATATTACATTACGTAGTGTACTATCTGTAATTGTTTCTATTGTAATTTTTGATATATTGTCTATCCCGCCAATTAATCCTGTTTTATCTGTTAATCCTAACCAACGACTGAACTTATCATTATCCACTGTTGAATTTGCATTTATCCAAACTGATGATATATTATTATTATTTGTTTGCGTAAAAGGTATATTTGATGGATTACCTGAATTTTTACTTGGTTCTTCTATTCTATAATATAATTGTATACTAGGACTACTTTGATCTGCCCCTATTACTACACCCTTATTATTTTGAATACTTATAGCAGGTGTGGAATCAATTTCTACAATTTTAAATGCTAACCCTGATATGGCATTTGTTCTATATTTCCATCGCATTGTTACATATCTGTATTTAGTTTCTGATTTTAACCCTTCATAATCTGGACGATTTATATCACCATCTATTTCTGTTGCATAATTACGATAAGCACCTTCTGAACCTGTCCCTGTGTACCCCCCTGTCATAAATTTACCATTTATCATTATTAAATCATTCTTACCTGATATCTTTCTTCCTGTACCTGACCCTGTAATATCTGTACCTTCATATGATAAATCTATATAGTCATTATCAATTGGAGTTCTTGCAGTTTCATAATCTGTTAATATATTTGTAGCACGGCTTGTTAACATACGTTGTCCATTAAATATATTATCATCTGTTTGAATACCATTTGTATTTAATTGATTTATTATTGTTGTGCTAAAGCATTCTGCTTCAGATATTAATGCTTCTTTAACATATGAATTATTATTACGTGTTAAAGCTGAATCTATTGAAGGTTTATCTATAATTGTCTTTACTATAAATGTAGTAGATGTCCTATTGTTTATTTGATCTTTATTAATATTATTTGCATGTAATGTTAATGATGGTCTATATCTAAATGTATTATCCATTCCATCTATATATTTTCCTATTAATAATGTTGTTGGAATAATACTATTTAAAAATGTATATTCTCCATTTGTACCAATATCAGGTACTGAACTTAATAGTATTTCATTATTCTTTTCTGCAAAGTCATACTGGAGTATTGGATTATAATGGAAATAATATACTGTATGTTCCATTTTTATACGCCCTATTCGCAATCTCCAATTACCATTTATCATTGCTATACCACATACATTTTTTACATTAGTTGTCAGAGGACTATTCTCATATATTATTCTCTCATCAGCATTACCTGTAATATTTAAGAATAAAGGCTTTTCTGTTAATGGAAGATCATCCACATAAAAATTTGTATTTGTTTTAAATTCATTTATTGTACCCACTGGATTCTCTAATTTTATTCTATATTCTAAATTATAATTATCATAACTGCCAAGAAATCCTGATATATTTACATTCATACCACTATATGCTTGTAGAAATAAACCTGCATCTATTTGATTATTATTTGGATCAAAAATTGCTTCATTAGTTGGCGCACTATTACCTATTATAGTTCCATTATATAGTAAAATTCTAGTTTGTTGTTTATTATTTATCAACCCTAAATCATTTTTTCTAATATTTGGCTGTGTTGTATTTCTATTATATGTTATTGTAGGATTATTTCCTAATGTATCTAAAATATCATATACATTATTTGGAGCATTAATTTGTACATCTAATACTGAACTAACCGTTGATGGATTTGTTGATGCATAATATGGACCTATATTAATCTTCCAAGCTTGCCCTGAATATACTACTGGATTTGTTAGTAGAATACCATTTCTATATGCTTCTCTATATATTGATGGAAATTTTGAATTTAAATTTGTCGATGATACTTGTTCTCCTATATTTGCAGTTGGACCCAATGTTTCTATTATTATATTACTTGATCTTGCACTTTCATTTGCATTTCTATTATTCTTTGCACTAACGGATATCTCATATGTCGTTAATGGTAATAATCCTGTTATATTTATTGATTCTTGATATGGCGTACTACTTGTAATTGGTATTACATACTCTAATCTATTTTCTGTTATATCCAATGTTATACCCACTTTTTGTGTAGTTATAGCCCTATAATATACAAAATATCTACTTAAATTAACTTCATTTAGTTGATTTTCAGAGTCAGTATACTCGCCTTTGGTTGCTGTAATTGTAATTGTTTCTTTTGATTTAGTACTAAATTGAATATTTGGTGCACTTGGTGGACCTGGTGGAATAAAATTAACATCTTCTAGAACTAACTGATTTATGTCTTCTTTAGAATTGTTTTCATACCATATCTTTACTGTAAATGGCCCTACTAATGCTGGTGTTATCCCTCCTAAATAATAATTTATCACCTTTAATGGATTTGTACCTGTTATATTATATCTTTCAGGTTGACCACCAGGTGGATTAGTATTATGTAATATTAACTCATTTGCTTGCGTTGTTAATAATGCATTAGCTACTGTTGAGGATAATGAAGTATCTATTAAATATATTTGATTTGCTGTATTTGACTGGTCTATTAATAGAATTTTAAACTTTCTAATAACAGGTATTGGTTCATCAATCATACCTACTCTAATTTGCTCAGGCGGCGTCCATTTTATACTTACTGTACTATATGTTTCTAAATAGTCTTTTAATGGGAATGGTTGCCCTTGTACTAGTCCCTGTCGTCGTTGTTCTATAACTATTGGTTCAGGAGGTTGATCTAATATATACTTATACATCCAAGGATCATTTGCATATATTGTACTACCATTTGGACCTATTACTTGAGCATTATTAAACATTAATGATCCATCACAATTTACCCATAATGTACCTGGCTTACCTGGAGGGCACTCTGTATCACTTTCTGGAATTCCTTCTGGTCTAGGATTTGCTTGTGATGAAAATAATGTTATACTTGTACCCGTTGCACCAGGACCTAATCCTCCACTTGTTGCAGCATTTCCACCTGCACCTCCTCCCCCACCTGTTATTATTGTATCATCTAAATATAATGCATTTTCACCATCTTTTATCCATATAGTACCTGTTGCACCTGAATTTGGATTTGTTATCTGCTTTTTTAACTGAACATAATTTGAGGTATTATGTAATAATGCATTATTATCCAAATATAATTTATTATCATTACGATTATACCATATAGTACCTGTTTGGCCTACATTAGGATTGCTTGCTTGCGGCTCTAATTGTGCATAAATTGGATCTAATCCACCTTTAACATATAATTTACCTAATCCGTTATGTGCATCAGGATCATAATAAAAATTATCTGATGATGTATAGGCAGTTTTTTCTTTATTTAAAAACAATATAGTACCTGTTACACCTGATGGACCCTCATAATCTAATGAACACGGGTCAAATGGTCTACAACCGTCTATTTGATAATATTTTACATCTGTTGGACAAGGTGGCCCTTGCTCCTGCTGCTGTTGCTGCTGTGCTTGATATTGTATAGTGTTATCTGAACAGGGTTGCTGTCCATTTGGCATATAACCATAATTATAATATGGATAATATGACATTATGTCTAACTACTATACTATGTTTTAATAATGTATTTTACAGTTGTTACACAACTGCAATCTTTTAAATTAGGTATATTAAATGTAGTTGTCCCATCACCTGCACCGTATTGTGTACCTATTGCTGTAAATAAGGCTGAATATGTAATACGAGATATTGCTGAACCATCACATTCCAGATATCCTAATGGAATTGCTCCACCTTGTGCATATGTTAGGAGTGTGCCTGCTGCAGGAGTTGTTGGTTGTGGATATTCATAAATAGGAGTTGATGGGGGTAGGACGGAGTTTGTTGCACACGGGATTGGATTACAGGGTTGAACAGAATAAGATGTTGGAGTTATTTCACAAAATGGTCGAGGTAAACAACAGGACCTTGCACAACGTGGGACAACAGGGACAGGCATTACTTGTTCACAACATACGGAATTATATCTAGGAAGTTTTGAACGAAATGTTGACATTACACTTATTTATATATTAGATATTAAGCTGGGCAAATTATTCTGGGGCAAATTCTTCTGGGGGTGGATCGCCATTACCACCGCCATTACCACCAGTACCTCCACCACTCCCACTACTATTTGTTATAGTCCAACTTAATATAATTGTACCACTATTAATATATATTCTATATATACCATATTCATTAGTATTATTAACTATAGTATATCTTCTATAAATAGAATTTTCAATATATTCTCCTATAGGTATAATACCTTCATTACCATTTAAAGGTTGAAAACTAATATTATCATTAACTATAGTATGCAATAATCTATTAATATATAAATATGCAGTTTGTGATGGGTCACTTGCTGGTGTTTCTAGATTTATATAACGACTACCAATAGTAGTTTGTTCAGGATCTGCTGCAATGTCAGGATCTGATGAATCAGGTGTTTCTAAAGTTAAAAATGGTGGTGAAGATATAGGGCAATCATAAGGCATAGTATTGTATCCTTCTATACATATGAAACTAACTACTGGATTATTAGGGGGGTTATCTTGGTGTGCAAAATTTGGACTTTTTAGATTACTTACTGGCTCTGGGCCTTGTTCTCCACCTATGTAATTTGGGCATAATTGTACTACTCTTAATTGATATGGTTCTGCAAAGCTATAATTAGATGAATATGGTACTGTAGTATATGTTTTATAACATATATCTTTGTTTATATCAGTATTAACTATAGTAATTTTCCCTAAATCTTGTATAACTGTACTATTTTTTGATTCTAATAATATAATTCTATAATCACCTGCCACTGGAGAATTTATACCTATCTGCATATATCCATTCTCTACATTTTGAACATATACTATTCTATTATTTGTACTACCAGATGAAATAGTAACAACTCCCGCATTAGATGTTACTGAATGTGATACACTGTTAAAAGTATATGTTACAATACATCTATAATCACCTGATCCACCTGTAGATGAATTAGCAGTTAATGTACTGCTTGTAGCACCACTAATATTACCACCATTTAATTGCCATTGATATGATAGAGATCCTCCAGATGGTGCCCCTGATGCAGTAACTGATAAAGATACTGATGTTCCTGAGCCACCTGTTGGTTGCGTATCAATAAATGCTTGAACTATATTAATTGTTCCTGATGCAGAACCTGAATAATTACCACTTAATGATACATTGTATGTTATAGTCCCACCGTTTGTTATAGATGTATTACCATTAGTTGAAATAGATGATTCTGGAACTGAATCATTTAAACTATAATTCATTGTGAATGTTTCTCCAGTATATGCAAATGTCCCTGTTCCATTTATTGTTATAGTAATGGCTTTTGGGGTAATTGTTATACTACCTGATACTTGATCACTAGTATAATTTCCATTAGCACGAACTGTTACTGATATAGGGCTTTGAGATACATTTGTTATAGGCCCTAATGATCCAGATAATATTGTATATGATGTAAATGTTCTACCGTCATATAATACTCCCATTACGCGCGACCCTCCATTATATTCAAAACTACCTGTACCGCTTAATGATATTGTAATAGGTTTTTGAGTAATTCTAAATGATCCTTTAGGATAATTATCGGGATCCCAGTCATATCCAGTTGGAAGTTCAAAATCTTGTGATGTAGCTGCATATACTGCTACGTTAACTTTATTACCTTTATATGTAACTTGATATCCTGTTGATGAATCAGGACTAGCTGTAATTGTAGGTTGTATAACTTCACCTGTATATTCAAAAGTACCTGATAGAGTTGCTTGAAATGTTGGGGTTTTTTTATTAAATTTAGTATTAATATCTGCACCGTTGACAGTATACCCTGTTGCTGCTGCTTGATTTCTTGCTAATCCATCCCATTTACCATATCTTACATATAAATCTTGTCCATTAGCCATAATAAATCCAGATGCCCCTGAATTATTATTAATATTACTTTGCATTAATAGATCATTAAGGTCTGTACCATTTTTTGTAAAGCCACTCATTATCTAATATTAAAATATATGTTGTTCTAACTTAGTTATACGTTGTCGTAACTCTTCATTTTCTTGTAATAGTTTTTGAAGAGTTTTAATTATTGGTGCAATTAATTCAGAATAATTTAAACTTTGAGGTAGCTTGCCACTTTCATCCTTATAATGCAATCCAAGCTTTTCTTCACCTATTATTTCTTCAACCTCTTGTGCTATAAATCCAAAACGCGTTTCATTTGTATTTGCATTATATTTATAGATAACTGGGTTTAGCTTTGTTAATAGATTTAATGAATATTCTGTATTTAATTGTTGTATATCTGTTTTTAAATCTTTATCTGATGATGTATTAAATCCTCTTGCTGTTAATACTCCTGTATTAGCATTATATGTTAAATTAGTATTTCTAGTAATATAAGCTTGTGTTAATGATCCTAGGGATTCTGTTGTAAATATAGGATATGTTGTATCTATACTATTATTTTCAGTTAAATCTATTGTAGCATTTGATCCATTTATTCCTTGGAACCCTTGATTACCTTGAAATCCTTGAGCACCTTGGAATCCTTGATTACCTTGAAATCCTTGATTACCTTGGAATCCTTGAAATCCTTGGGCACCTGTTGCACCTTGAAATCCTTGATTACCTTGGAATCCTTGAAATCCTTGGGCACCTGTTGCACCTTGAAATCCTTGATTACCTTGGAATCCTTGAAATCCTTGAGCACCTTGGAATCCTTGATTACCTTGGAATCCTTGAGCACCTGTTGCACCTTGGAATCCTTGATTACCTTGGAATCCTTGAGCACCTGTTGCACCTTGGAATCCTTGATTACCTGTTGCACCTTGAAATCCTTGGAATCCTTGATTACCTGTTGCACCTTGAAATCCTTGATTACCTGTTGCACCTTGAAATCCTTGATTACCTGTTGCACCTTGAAATCCTTGAAATCCTTGAGCACCATTTGTACCATTTGTACCATTTATTCCTGGAACACCAGTTGCACCTTGAGCACCAGATGAACTAGATGATGAATTGCATAAACTATATTTTATCCATCTATTTATTTTGCTACTATACATTAATTTGATTGATTCTAAATATGATTTTAATTGTATAGTTGACATATTTTGTAAATTACAAGGATCATAAAATAAACCATTAATATTACATGTGTCTGATGAAGTATAATTATAATATCCTAAATTATTAATAGTTGTTATAGGTGCTTCTTCTTGTGGAATAACCGCCTGTATTGTAGTTATTATTCTTGAACCTCCAAAAAATAAATAGTTATTTGATGATATAATTTGGCTATATAATGCATATAAATTTTCTTCTTGCTTTGTTGCTATAGTTGAAGAGTCAATACCTACACCAGTAGTATTTTGATTACGTGAATCACTTAAAATATCCCATGTGTTTGAATTAATATTATATGCTATAATGTTATTACAATATAATATAGCACTATTATGTTCAATTTTATTAAATCTACCACCAACAAATAATCTATTATTACTTTTTATTATTTTATTAATATTTGCTATTACTAATTCATCATCACCATCTTGATATGGTGTCCTTTTAATATTACCTATATTATATGCGGAACCTATTACTTGTGATGTATTGGCACTATCATATACCCATTTAACTATATTTCCAAATTGTATTGTATCATTACTTGGTATTCTTAAAATGTCACCACCTAAATATATATCATTATTATCTATTTCAATTGTATTAATTCTTGCCAGATTATGTACACCACCTGATATTTGTTCTGTAAAGCCTATGTTATCATTAATATCTGCTGTAATACTATCAGTAGATAATCTTGATAGCATTTGTTTCCATTGTTTAGATATAGTATCATATATTGCAACTGAATTAAATCTTTTACTGCAAATATTTTGAAACTTACCACCAATGTATAAGTCTGTCCCTTTTGCTTTCATAGTATAAATTGCTGCATTAGCTTCATTAATACCTATAGTCACTTTAGATAAATCTGAACTTTCTGTTACAGTATCTTTAAAATAATATTTTACTTTATTTGTTGCATCCTCACTGTAATTAATATCTGTAGTTGTCATAGATTCAAGTAATGTTCTAGTAAATATATAAGTATTAGAACCATCACCACAACCATATCCAGTTTCCATTTTTCCACCAATAAATAGTTTATTAGATGTAGCTGTTATCGTATTAACAACATTATCAAATCCATTAACTTTTGTACTATTTGCACCAGGAGCAGTTTCTCTAAATCCCATTGCTGTAAAATATGGTGTAGGGCCTATTAAATAATACTGTACTATATTATTTGCTATATTATGCATAACAGATGAACTAAATCCATATCCTTCAAATAAACCACCAATGAATAATCTTGTTTTTTGTTGCTCATTTATTACATATTTTAATGTTTTAACGTGACCATTTCCATTTAATGTTGTACCTTGATTACCTAATGTTAAGTTTAAATATCCAGTTTCTCTTTCTTTATATAATTCTCCCCCACTAGCAAATGTTTCAATAGCACAAATATTACTTACTGGTATTTTATTTGCATTATGAGAAGTATATAATGAATCAAACTTACCACCAATATACATATAATTTTCACCAGATGTTTGTGAAACATTCCCTGGTTCTAATGTATATACTACCGAATCTCCTGTACTATTTGTTACACCTAATATTCTGTCTGTATTATCATTTGTAATTGGTTTCCATTTATTAATATCGCTATTCCAAATTGCTAAATTATATACAGTAATTGTATCATTAGCTGTACCAGCATTAATTATATCGAACTTACCACCTATCATTATGTCACTACTACTATCTGCTAAATTTTTATTAGTTGTCTTAATTGCATATACAACACTATTTTGTGTATCATCTCTTAATATTACCCCACCATTTAAATCTGAAAATGCAGGTGTACCTGGTGTATATGTAACTATATTATTAACACTATTTGGAAAATCAGTATTTGTATATGAAAAAAATTTACCACCAACATATAAATTATCACCTAATTGTTCTATAGCATAAACACCATATACCCCTGTATTCTCTATATCATATGATACAGTATCTAATCTTGGATTAGTTCTTGGATTATAATTATTGTATGCTGTATCAATATTATCATAACTAGTTGGATTAATTGATAAATGTGTAATTTTGCTTTCAATAGATATTGTCTGTGCATTATTTAATAATTGTACTAAATTATCTTTTTTAATAAATAATTTACAAAAATAGTTAAGATCTTCTATATAAGAAGTTGTTTTATAATTCCATCCACCTTTTGTAAATTTACCACCTATATAAAATCTAATATAATCGTCATTTTGCGAAATAAATGCATTGTCATAATAAATTGCATTAACTTCTTTATCAAAACCATTTATATTATCGTCTATATATGGTACTAAAATAGGATATACTGTTGAAGTTTCCATATTAACTAATGCAATATTATAAGATGTTACATTTGTATTTGTATTTGAATCAAAGTTATTGCATACAAAATTACCACCAACAAGTGAAAAATATTGATTGTTAATTGAAACTATAACAGATGTATTAACTTCACCTACTAATCCTGGAGTGCATTTAATTGGTCTAATAATTGGCCCATAACGTTTACTAGGTGTAGAAGATGTATCATCATAATATCCTTCACGAGTATCATAATATCCAATTGTATTATAAGGGGCTCCAAATGCTCCTCCAAAATATATATAATCACCTATTTTTGCGCTACACATTACACGTTCATATGGACCTTGCCCTCTTACAACATTATCAACACCCACAGTATCATTATTATATTGAATCAATGGTACCCATGTATGTAAAGTTGTAGATGTTGATGTAGGATTACCTTTTGTATCATAATATCCTACATTATTAAGTGTAATTTGTGTTTGAATATCTTCTCTATTAGATAATCCATTCATATTATAACCTAATTCATAATTACCACCAACAAATATTTTATTATAATTATCATAAGATAAAAATGTTCTAATATTTACTTCTGAATTACCTGGGCCTAATATAAAATTTGGATTTGTTATATATTTTCCAGGTATAGTTAGTGAAGATGAAAGTGATAATATATTTTGTGTATCATCTAGTTGATTTGCAGTTGTTGTATTATTATTACTAAAACTACCGCCAACTAATATTGAATTATCTTTATATGGTTCAATTGTAAATACTGTATCAGCTGCAGTAATAATATTTTCATCATAATTATTATATTGACCTGTAATACCAGAATCTATATTATTTATAATAGTTAACTGTTGATTATTTTTACCAGGGCCTATTGTATGTGTTGACAATGTAGTACAGAATACTTCTGGTATATATGCTAATTGTTTATAATCTGGATCATAATGTACATAATTTGATGCATCTGCATTTGTTAAGGATAATTCAATTGTTGTAGGCCAACAAGGTATTATATCATTTAATATTGTAGTTTGTATATAACAACTATTATTAAAATACACATTAATTATTGTTGAATTTGCTACTGATGTATAATAATAAAATGATACTTCTATATATGCATTTTCATATGTTACAGGTGCATCATCATTTACAAAGCATCCAGATAGTAAGAATTGTTGTTTTGTTATTGTTGTATTATACGCACTATCTTCTCCATTTTCTGTAACTGTTACTTTATTATCAGTGGCCTGTATTATTGTGTATCTATTTCTATTATTTCGTGTATAAGATATATTTGTTTCTTTTTTTTGTATTAATAATCTAACACTATTTGGGTGAATTTGTTGTAACTGTGTAGTACCCTGTTTAATATAAATTTCATAACCTAATTTAGGATAACTTGTTTTATCTGTTAATGTACTATTCTCAAAATCTGCAAATACATTTATATTCCAAGTTCCCTTTTTAATTATTAGTGAACTTAGTACAGGGCTTCTAAAAGATTTTATTAATACTCTATCTTCAGCAATAGCAGTTGAAGAAACCCTTGTTATAGTTTGATTAACAATAGAAGTATCTTTATATACTAATTTATCTACTGTCGTAGATAATGTATCTGTAGCATTAAAATATAAATTAATGAAATCTGTCATTATATCTATATTATATATAAATTATAAATTTTATAGATATATTTTTACATTGTATGATTTGATGTATTAAATAATGGTATACCATATATATTATTAGTATTATTAAAGAATCCTCCTTGAGCGTCATATTGTTGTTTTATCCAATTAGATGATGCTGACCAACACAATTTATATGTATATGGTACTTCTTTAACTATTATTTCTGGATCTGTATTTACATTTGTTACATACGTAACAGTTGTTTGAAAAAATAACTCAATATATGCTGGAGGGAATTCATCTGTTAACCATGCCTTACCTGTTATTGTAACAAACATTTCTGGAGGGCTAGGTGGTGTTGGATTAGTAGGATCACAACCTTCTACACCAAATCCTTGAAATTGACATTTAGATAATTTTAAATGCCCTGGAGCTGATATTGAACCTCCACCAGGTGCTGAAACAAGTACATCAAATGCAGGATCTGATGCAGGTAGAGATCCATTACATAGCCAAAACCTATATTCATATTCTTGTCTATCACATCCTATATATGGACCTTGTACTCCTGATGGAAATATTTGACCATCTGTATTATTCTGTACATTACTTATAAATGTCGTAGCAATACTTTGATAACAAATCCATTGTTTAATATTCCATATTGCAGATGTTAATGTATATGTACTTCCATCATATGCAGGTATTTTAATTGTATTTTCATTTTGTGGATATGGTAATGATTGTAAATGTAAATATGCTATTGATCCTGCACCTGCTATACCTGTTGCCCCTTGAAACCCTGTTACACCATTTACTCCTGTTGCGCCTTGAAATCCTGTTGCACCATTTACTCCTGTTGCACCTTGAACACCAGTTGCGCCTTGAAATCCTTGGAATCCTTGAGCTCCAGTTGCACCTTGAATACCTGTTGCTCCTTGGAATCCTTGGAATCCTTGAGCTCCAGTTGCACCTTGAATACCTGTTGCTCCTTGGAATCCTTGGAATCCTTGGAATCCTTGAGCACCTGTTGCGCCTTGAATACCTGTTGCACCTTGGAATCCTTGGAATCCTTGGAATCCTTGAGCACCTGTTGCACCTTGAATACCTGTTGCACCTTGGAATCCTTGAAACCCTTGAGCTCCAGTTGCCCCTTGAATACCAGTTGCTCCTTGGAATCCTTGGAATCCTTGAGCTCCAGTTGCACCTTGGAATCCTGTTACACCATTAATACCTGTTGCGCCCTGAGTGCCAGCTCCTGTTGCACCTTGAATACCA